>Ga0180300_10000353_pt1 | contig 19700 bp, 26 predicted proteins | sample GuaBasSediGuay15_FD_121798 | JGI IMG/M metagenome (GOLD analysis project Ga0180300, IMG submission 121798) | Subseafloor sediment microbial communities from Guaymas Basin, Gulf of California, Mexico - Guay15, Core 4569-2, 21-24 cm | ecosystem: Environmental > Aquatic > Marine > Hydrothermal...
GGGATGGACAGTACAGATTATTGAAGACCTAGAGCCATTACTGGACAGGAACAAGGATGACCTTAAGAAAGCAATAGAGAAGGGTGACCATAAACTGGTTAATAGGCTTAAGTTGAAGAGACTGTCCATTAAGGAGGTAGTTCATGGTGTGTATGGTTTCTATGGTTTTGCAGGTGATCCAGCTAATGCATTACCCATGGCTAGACTATATCATCCAGCAGTAGCAGAGTCAATAACATTGGTTGGTAGAATCATTCAGGAGGAAGGAGTGAAGAACATAGTTACTAAGCTAGGATATACTCTAGTGTATGGTGACACTGACTCATCATTTATTCTCCTCAAGGAGGGTACAGATGAAGAGATTGAATATTTGAGGGACATGCTACAGAGAGAAGTGTCTAAGTTCATAAGGGAGAGATGGGGTATTGAACCCAAATACTTCACTCTGGATGTTGATGAAGTGTATGAAAGGATGATACTGAAGACCAAGAAGAGATATGTAGGGTTGACTAGGGATGGTAGAGTAGTATACAAGGGTGTAGAGGTTGTTAGGAGAGAACAGGCAGATGTTACTGTTGAGGTACAGAAGACAATATTTGACATGGTTCTCCATGGCAGACCAAAGAGTGAAGTACTGTCATATGTTAGGAGAGTCTACTCCACATTCAATAAGTTACCATTGGTGAAGATATGTCCAACTGTAAGAGTCAGGAAAATACCTAGACACAACACCATCACATACAAGGCTCTAGTATATTCCAATTCATATCTAGGAACCAACATTGCTGTAGGTGAAAGATTCTACATGGCATATGTACTGAAGGTTCCTCCCAAATACCCAAGTTACTTTATATCTCCTCTTGACAACAAGAGATGTAGAGTGTCTACTGTAGCATTCAAGTCACCTGATATTCTTGATGGTTTCATCATTGACTACAGTACTCTAAGGAAGAAGGTTCTGGATGAGAAGATAAAGGACATACTTGAAATATGTGGAATAGACTTCAATAGTGTCTTTGGGTATAGTCTAGATGACTTTGTGAGGTGAATATGTTGAAGTATGAAGAGTTTGCTACTAAATTGTTACCTGAGGAATTAAGGGATAATCTTGAATTGTTAGATGTAGAAGTTAGAGATGATGAGGTGGTTTACCAATACAGGTACAAGAAACATTCAGTGTTAACTGTAACTGTAAAGAAGGATAGGATATGGATTCCTGAAGTACAGGAGGAATTCAGGAGAATAATAAGGGACATGTGTTCATATGCTAACTTAATATGTAGGGAAGACTTCTCCTATATATGGTGATATGGAATGTACATTTGCATGTCATGTGGCAGATTCTTTGAGTTACATGCATACTTATATCAAGAGATAAGAGGACAGAAAGTGTATGTACCTTGTTGTCCATTTTGCCTAAGTAAGCATATTAGGAGGGTTAATGTTGAGTAATATTGTGAGTATGTTTCAAGACTTAGAACAAGAGACTGTTGTTCCACTCTTAAAGTTTGAGAGCCTTGATAATCCTGAAATTATAGAGGTGAAGTTTACTCCAGAAGTGAAGAGGGAAATCTTGGATCACATAATTCAGTTAAGGAACAGAAATTTCTATTCAGGAATAATCCTAGTTCCAAATAACATGCTTGGTATCACTGATGATGAAATAAGCAACAAGAAACTGTTTAGTCTCATGGATTTTGAAATATACATATATGATGGTGATAGAATAATAGGATGTGGTAAGTGGTAATGTCTGAAGAAGTTATATGTCCAGTATGTGGCACTAGACTGAAATGGAAGAAGTATCCAATGAGGAAAGTGAAGAATGCTATTTTTGTCACTGATGAAGTTGAGACATACAAGGAAGTAGTGTGTCCCAAATGTGGATACTCAGACTGGAGATGGGAATAGGAATGTTAAAGTATTACATGGTCATTTCTGTAAAGTAGAGGTGTATGGACATGTCTGTCCAGAATAGTGATGATCCACGAATTAATCTATACATGCAGGTAGCTAAACTATGTGAAAGAACCAAAGAGATGAGTGATGACATATCTGAGATCAAGAGGAGACTCAACCACTTATCCACCAAAATAGCAGACATAGAGAAGGACATTGTTAAGATGGGTATATTCTGGAAAATCCTTACTGTTCTTAGTCCAGCTATTACTGTGGCTTTAATCAAGGTAGTGTTTGGGAGTGTGTTGTGATGAACAGGAAAGACATAGAGTACATGTGGAGTAGAGTAAGGCATCTAAAGAATGTAGTTGGATATTCAAAGAGACTAAGGAACAGAATAAGGAGAGGTAAGGAAGTACTTGGTACTCAAGTGTTTAGGGTGTATGTAAGCAAGAAGGAACCACTGGAGTCTCTAGATGTGAAGGATGTGGTACCATCAGTACTGTATGTTGGTGACAGACCAGTAGAGACAGATGTAGTTGAAATAGGTGTGGTAACTTCACCTCCTAAAGGTACAGTTAAAGCATCCACAGAGAAGACTAGGAAACATAGACCTGTACCTTTAGGTGTATCTGTAGGTAACTGGAACATTACTGCAGGTAGTCTAGGTATGCTGTATGACTATCATGGTAAAACATTAGCTGGTAGTAATGCTCATGTACTAGTTGAGGATGTGTCACTGTATCCATCTGAAGTGAAGGAGAAGAGGATACTTCAACCTGCACCATATCATGGAGGTAAGAACCCTAGGAACATATGTGGAGAATATTACTGGCATCAGACTATACAGCCTAATTCACCATCACAGTGTCTACTGTCAAGAGGTGTAGTGGGAGTCCTCAACTTCATAAGTAGAGTTCTAGGGAGGAAGACTAGATTCACTACTGTAGTGGACAGTGCTAACAAGATTGACTTTGCAGTGTATGTGCCTAAGGTTGAACATACTCTTGATATTGCTGATGGTTCATTTGACAAGGACTTACCATTCATTGGTCACCTATTTGCAGGTTCAGACAAAGTGGGAGTAATATGTAAAGTGAAGTACATTATGGATCTTGGATACATTCCTAAAGTATATGCTGGTAATGCAGTTATAGGTGAGGAAGTATGTGGATGTTCATTCTGGTGTTCATACAGAACTAGAGTTGTAGATGACAGTGCTAGTCTAGTGGTGTCATATGGTAGGTTTAGTGCCAAGTTTGATGATGTGATACTGGTCTATAATGATGGTACCATTAAGGGTGGATGGTCTGGTAGTGGATGGAGAGTAATACCTAAATCATAGTCATGTATAAACATTAAAGGAGGTGAAATAGTGTGAGTGATGAAGTCATAGAAGAGGTTAATGTCATTACAGATGCACTGTCTAGAGTAGAGGCTAGGGTAATAATATTCCTCATAATATTTGTTGGTTTGTGTGTACTAAGGAGTATTGATAAATTATCAGAAGCTAACTTTGTACTTGCATTGTCTCTAGATGGACTACTGGCATACATCCTCAAGAAAGTATAGAAGGTGAACAAACATGGGCATACTAACAAGGAAGATTAGGGTTAGACTTAGGGAAGAGCCTAGGAAATTCCTTGCTAAAGGTGCTGCAGAGGAGAAGAAGGCTCAGTTCCTAGGGAAACTACAGGAAAGAATAAAGCACACTGTCTCTAAGGATGACCTTGAACTACTGTTCCATATTGATGGTCTAACATTCAGACAGGTGTATGAATATGTTGATGCTATGACTGGTGCAGGATATTACTTTGAAGGTGAAGACAAGGAACTTGTACAGTTGGTTGAAGAATGGAGTGAACAAGTTAAACTGAAGAGACTAGTGAAGGAAATAATAAAGGACATATTGATTACTGGTGCAGGTAATGCATGGGTTGAACTTGGATACACATATGACAGTAGAGACATAGTTGGACTAAGAATCCTCAATCCGAAATACATGGACTATATTAGAGGCACTCAAGGTAGAGTGATGCTTGATGATGATCACACTCCAGTTGGATATGTACAGAAAGGTGATATATATAGACATGTGACTGAATGGAGAAGAGACAGAATAACTGTTGATGGTGAAACTGTATGGACACCTAGACATGAATATGATGATGGTAGATACAGAATTGCTCACTTCAAACTGTTCTGTCTAGGAGAGTCATACATAGGTATGACACCGTTTGAAACAGTGTATAAACAGGCTATTATTAGGCTTAACTTGGAGCATAATGTAGGCGAAGGAGTGTATAGGTCAGGAGCTATAGTAGCTAAGGTAGGTGATCCAGACAAACCACCTAGTACTGTGTCTGACAAGGAACTTGATGATGTTGTTAGGGAACTAGAGGATGTTAATGTGAGGTCTGTGCTTGCATTCAGGAGGAATGTTGAGTTGGATTCACTACCATCAGTTGAACTTCAGGGTAAAGAAGATCTGATATACTACTTTGCTGATGTACAGTCTGCAGGTGTAGGTGTACCTTTGGATAGATTACTTATGCCTAGGAGAGGAAGAACATATAGAGGTGAAGAAGCACTGAAGGGGATAGTGTTTGAGAACAGAATTAGAGGGTTACAGGAAGACCTAGCTGACCAAATAAGAGAATACTTCTTCTATAGACTATTGTTGGCTAGGGGACTTATCAAACCTAATGAATACAAGAAGGTACCAAGGATAGTGTTTAGGTCATACCAGCCTATACTGCAGAGAGAAAGAAGTAGGACTACAGCTACATATGCTAGGAGAGGACTAATGAGATGGGACCCTGAACTAGAGAAGAAGATTAGGGATGAACTTGGACTACCAAGCACATTTGTACAGAGACAACTAGAGGAATGGATGAGGGATGACAAGAAAGTACCTGAAGAGTCTAGGGAAGTTGATGTGCATGAATAGTTTATGTTTATATTCTCCCTGTGTATTCTTGACTCTAGTGATGTGTTATGGGGAAGTATAGAGTCATAGATGAGTATCTCAGGAAGAACACATGGAGATACAAGGAGAACAGTAACTTTTCATATAGCTGGAGTGGACTACAGGCACACATAGCCAACAACACAGTAGCTAATTACATCCTACACATTATAGACAGAGACATATCATATGCTCATAGGAATGGTGACATACATATTCATAATTTAGAGTCTGGACTAGTGCCTTATTGTCATGGTGGAGACCTCCTTATGCTTATACAGAAGGGAGTGATATCAGCAGATGTGAAGTCTCTACCAGCCAAACATTTCAGTAGCATATGTGACCATATTAACAACTATATTTACATGTCTCAACTTGAGTATGGTGGTGCACAAGCATTCTCTGATGTTAACACACTACTTGCTCCATTTGTATACTTTGATGGTCTAAGTAGAGATGAAGTTAGACAAGTTATTCAGAGACTAGTATGGAATTTGAACTTTACTAGTAGACAAGCATTTCAATGTTATTCAGATGACACTGAAGTATTAACAAAGAGAGGATGGGTGTACTTTAAAGACTTAAGGTATAGTGATGAAGTATTAACTTACAACATGGAGACTAAAGAACTAGAATGGGAATATCCAATTAGAATAGTTAAATACACATACACTGGACCAATGTTTCATTTGAAATGTAACAGAAGTGATCAACTAGTTACTCTCCATCATAGAGTTGTTGTTTATAAATACAATTCTAATGAAGTAGTCTTTAGACTAGTTGAAGATTTGTTCAAACTTAAATCACCAATACAAGTACCAATAACTGGAGAATATAATAAAGAAGACTATCCAATACCTGATGATGTATTAAGATTATATGCATGGATACTGTCTGAGGGATGTGTGAGAGTAAGCATATATCAGTCTTCAGTCAATTCTAGAAATGTCAATAGAATAAGAGATCTTCTTGAGAGGCTTAACATTAAATATAGTGAAGATGTTAGAGTTAGAGAATCATCATACTCTAGTAATCCAGTACATGCCTTCACATTTACACTGACATCTGACTATAGGAGGGGAGTACCTTTCAATTACATGTTGTTGTCTAGGAGACAAGCTAGATTATTCCTTGATGAATATAGAAAGGGTGATGGTAGTGAAGACAGGTTCAGATTATACTGTAAAAGCAAGGAGTTAGTGGATATGTTGAGTGCATTGTGTGTAATTGCTGGGTATGGATTCAATATCCTTAGACATAAAAACATGTATGTCATTTCTGTAGTGTCTGTAAAGGATAGAACATATAATGTTAAGAGAGAAATAAGTAATTATTCTGGTGATGTATGGTGTGCTACTGTAAGTAATGGCACTTTAGTGACTAGAAGAAATGGCAAGATAGCTATTAGTGGGAACACACCATTCAGTAACTTTACATTCAACTTGACATGTCCTAAACATTATGAAGACATGCCTATAATTATAGGTGGAGAAGTAAAGAAGAACTATACATATGGTGACTTCGCTGATGAATCTAACCTTATACTGGAAGTCTTTAATGATGTGTTGCTGGAGAGAGATGCATATGGTAGACCATTCACATTCCCAATACCAACATTAAACCTAACAAATAGAATAGACTGGAACAGTGAAGTTATGGATAGTGTGATGGTGGTAACTAAAGAACTAGGTGCATATTACTTCATGAACTATGTTGGTAGTGGCATTAATGAGGACACTGTTAGGGCTATGTGTTGCAGACTCAACCTTAATCTTGAGGAACTGTCACCTACTAGAGGACTCTGGAATTTTACTGGTGGAACTGGTAGTCTAGGTGTGGTTACATTAAACATGAGTAGAGTAGGATATTTGTCTAGAGATGATGATGACATATATGAACACCTAGATGTAATACTGGATAAAGCTAAGAGATACCTATTGTTCAAGGAGAAGAAGATTAGAGAGTCATTAAAGAGAGGACTATTACCATTCAGTAAATATTACATGTTTAATCCAGATAGATACTTCAGAACCATAGGTGTACTAGGTTTAAATGAGATGTGCTTGAACTTTACAGGTAAATCTATAGTTGACAATGTGGATTTGGTTGTTAATGTACTGTCATATATTAGGGAATGGACTAGGAAGACACAGAAAGACACTGGTAAACTATGGAATCTAGAGCTTACACCTGCAGAAGGTAGTTGCTACAGACTAGCACTTATAGACAGAAAGAAGTTCAGAGACATACATACATTGGGTACTAAGAAGTCACCATACTATTCATCACTAATAGTTCCACCATCATACAACATTTCATTTAGAGACAGACTGTCTATTGAAGAGAAGATACTTCCATTGTTTACTGGTGGCACTGTCTTCAGAACATATGTGGGTAACAATAATGTTCCCTTACAGTCAGTGAAGAGACTAGTGTACATGTTGAGTAGGACAGCTATTCCATACTATGACATTACACTTACATATTCAGTGTGTACTTCATGTAGGAAGACATTTAGTGGTAACCTAGACAAATGTCCTGAATGTAATGGTTCAGTCCTTGTGTATTCTAGAGTTGTTGGCTACTACAGACCAAGCATAAAGTATAACAAGGGTAAGTATCAGGAGTTCAAGGAGAGGAGATATGTTGACATCTCAAAAGTCTAACATATGTCCTGAATGTGGATCAGTTATGAGTAGTAGAGGACTGTACTGGTTCTGCAAGAATTGTGGTAGATGGAGAGTCAAGAATTATAGAGGGAAGAAAAGAGTGACAAGGGAAATCACATGTCCTGACTGTGGAGGTCACCATATAATATCTAAGGGTCTCTACTGGCTATGCACTGACTGTGGAAGATCATTCAAGAAACAGTACAGGATAAAACAGGTATGTTTTAATAGTAGTGTTGTAGATTACTAAAGGTGATGTATCATGAAGTTCAAGAGAATAATTGCTCTACTAGCTGATTTACATGTTGGTTGTAGGTATGCAGTGTTTCCTGAAGACTTTGTCAGTGAAGAGGGAAACAATTTGTCAGCTACCATGAATGACATGCAGGTTAAATTATTGGAATACTTCAAGCATTATGTTCAGGTATGCAATGACCTTAATGTTGACAGTGTGTTTCTAGTAGGTGACTTGATAGCTGGTACCAATCCATCTGAACAGGGTAGACTAATGGTAACCACTAACCTTAATGAACAGAAAGAGGCATGTATAAAACTGTTAGAGCCATTATGTAAAGGGAGGAAAGTAGGTGTATGGTCAGGAACCAGATATCATGACTCACTAACATACAGGACTGAACAGGATATAGCTAGACACTTCAAGGGTAAGTTCTTTGGTGAAATAGCTAATGTTAGACTTGTACCATCAAACAGAGTAGCTAGTATAAGTCACCATGGACATTCTGCAATTATATATCCAGAGACTGCTTTTGGTAGAGACATGACATTCTATCTTGAGAGTATGGCTTTAGGTAAACTTCCAAAAATAGACATCATAATTAGAGCTCACCTACATAGATGGTGCTATATTCATAGATACAAGATACATTATGTGTCACTACCATGTTTCCAAGGATTTGTGCCTTATCCTAGAGCAGTTAAGTACTTTGGTAAACTTCAACCTGACATAGGAGGAGCTATATTGTTTATAGATGAAGAGGACAGAATTAGAGTATGGCATTATCTATATCCTAACATTAGTGTAACATCAAACATAGTTGAGGGATAAACATTGATTGTGTATTGTGATGGTTCAGGTACAGGACTATATGGATACTATGTCCCTTCTTTAGGTGTACTTAACTATGGTAAGAGAGAGAACATTACACATAATGAAGCAGAGTATCATGCTATAATACTTGCACTAGAGGACTATCCTAACTCAAACATGACAATATACACTGACAGTCTATTAGTAGTCAACCAATATAATGGAACATACAAGGTTAAGGACCCTAAGATGAAATATTTATTGTCTAGGATTAGGGAACTATCTAGGAACAGAAGAGTTGAGATACTATATATTAGAAGGAAGCATAACTTAGCAGATAGAATACTGAGGGGGTATAGATGTTGAAGATAGGTAAGTATATAGATTTGAGTCTAATAGACTGGGATGGTAGATGTTCATCAGTGATATTCACTGTTGGATGTAACTTCAGATGTAGGTACTGCTATAATGCTGATTTAGTTCTTGACAGGAACATACAGTACATTCCAGTGTCTGATGTACTTAGGAAACTAGATTCATATAAGTTTAGAGATGCTGTAGTTATAACTGGAGGAGAACCTACTATACACAAGGACTTACCTGAATTATGCATGAAGGTTAGAAATTTAGGGTATGATGTCAAGTTGGACACTAATGGTAGCAATCCAGACATGATACAGCATCTACTAGACAATTCATTAGTTGACTATGTTGCAGTTGACATTAAGGCTCCATTACTTGAAGTCAAGTATGCTGAAGTAACTAATGCACTTAGGAATCCAGTGGATAACATACTTGAAACTATTGAGATTCTTAGGTCTAGGAAGGTAAAGTATGAGTTTAGAACCACAGTTATACCATCACTGAGTATTGATGATCTAGTGAACATTGGTGAAGTAACATATCCAGATGTATGGTATATTCAGCAGTATTATCCAGTGGATACATTAGACCCTACCTACAGTAAAGATGCATGTGACATTAGGGATGTCTATGCTGAACTAAAGAAGTACTGTAGTCATGTTAGACTTAGAAATTAAAGATTATATAGGTGACATATAATATTGAGAGTGAGATGCAATGTCTAGAGATGGCAGGTCATTACTAGAGAAACTTAATGACAGTACATACCTACAGAACTTATCATCTAAGAGATATAGGCAACTAATGATATGTAGGGAACTATTGAGTGATGAAGAACTAGGTAGATACTCATCTATTGAAGTTGCATACAATATTGCTAGATCTAGATTTGTATCTGAAGTGTTGGATAGGGTTAATCCAGACATAGCATGTAAAGTTAAATCTGGAAAGTACCCTATATTCTGGAACATATATTTAGGAGATGATAGAGTTGGATCATAAGTTAAAGATATTGATTCACTCAGTGTCTAGTCAGATAAGGTCTGGATATGGAAAAGTAACCAAATATGTGTCTAGTGGACTACATGATGCTGGATTTAATGTTGTAGTGTCAGCATACTATGGTATTGAACAGGGAGGACCAATAATAATCAACAATGTTCCTCATCTACCATGTGACAAGACTAGAGGAGCATTTGGTAAAGACTCATGCATATATCATTATAAGACACTAAAGATGGATATTGCATTACTAATCACTGATTTTTGGGCATTCAGTTGGTTCAGTGACAGAAGAAACATTGCTAGACCATACCTGTATTCACCTATGGATCATGTAGACTATCCAGAAGATATATTGAGTATAGCTAGGAACTGTGATGGTGTAATATCCCTGTGTAAGTTCCAGTATGAGGAACTGAAGAAGAAGGGGATCAACAGTGTAGTTATACCTCATGGTGTAGACACTGGCATATACAAGCCTCTAGATAGAGAGAAATGTAGGGAAGCATTCAACATGCCTAAGGATGCATTCATTATTGGTATTGTAGGTGCTAATGCAGACAAAGAGGATAGGAAGGCATTTACACAGATGTTTAGAGCTGTGGAGGAAATGTTGCAGAACAATCCAGACATAGGTGATGTTAGACTGTTTGTACATGCTAATCCAGTTGATCCTAGAGGCTTACAGTTGATTAGACTAGCTCAGAGACACAACCTACTTAACATTACTAGATTTTCTGAACCACTGTCATTCACTGCTAGCATCCCTGAGGAACAAATGGCTATGCTGTACAACTCATTTGACATATTGTTACATACATCTAGAAGAGAGGGATTTGGATTATGCATACTTGAAAGCATGGCATGTGGTACTCCAGTTATAGCCACTAATTTCAGTAGTATGCCTGAACTAGTTGAGGGTCATGGATGGCTAGTTGACATATTACCTGAACTTATAGAGACACCAATATTTGGATACACAGCTATACCATCATACAAGAGTATTGTTAAGGCATTAGAGGATGCATATTATCATCCAGAGAAGATAGAGAAGTATGGTAAGGAGTCAAGGAAGTTTGCATTAGACTATGACTGGAAACTAATCATAGAGAAGAAATGGATTCCATACATGGAAGAGGTAGAGTCTGAAATATATTCTACATCACTAAAGGAGAGGAGACTATGATAATATGTAAGTGTGGAACTGTGATGGTGCTACAGGAAACTAGAAATGGTACTGAAGTGTATGTATGTCCCAATTGTGGAGATTTAATGGAGGTTGTTGTAGTTGAGTAAGTATCCATCTGTGATGATAGGTACTAGAGTGAAGAATAGTTCTAGATGGCTAGATGAATACTGGAGTAACATCAAGAAACTGAAGTATCCTAGAAAGAAGATAAGGATAGTGTTCAGTTATGGTAAGTCAGTAGACAATACACTAGAGAAACTTAAGCAGTATAGGGATGAAGGATACTATGATGTTGAGATATACAGGGAACCACCAGACATATCCATATCTTCATATGGAAGTATGGGTAGTGCAAGCATCTTCAGTGACTACAAGGAACTTATAGATGAAGATTACTTTATGTTGTTTGACAGTGACATAGTATTCTGTAATCCATATTTGATTAGAGAGTTCATAAAGACCAAAGAAGATATTGTTGGTCCATATGTTCTAGTGTTTCCATTCAAGCAGTTCTATGACACATGGATATTTAGACTCAACAACACTAGATTCCACCCTAACAATCCAGTGGGTTTGAGACTCAACACTCCAATAGAAGTTGACAGTGTAGGCACATGTATATTCACTAGAAAAGACATATTGAAAGAAGTACCTGTAACCAATCCATATCCTGAACTGTCATTCTGTAACAATGCTAGGAAACTAGGGTATAGAGTAATATGTTTACCATATATTCAAGTGTTTCACATTGACCCTGTAAAATACAATATTGTGCATACTCCATTACCTGCTAATCTAGGTGGATACCCAAAGGAAGGATTTGCATGTTCAGGTGATGAACAGGTTATCCTTCAGTATCCAGTGGATAAGGTACCTGCAACATATGACAGGAAATACTGGGAGGAAGTAAAGGCTAGAGTAGACAAGATAATACTTGAGAACTGCAAGAAGGAATACAAAGCTAGGAAAGAAATAAGGAAGTACAAGTCACTCAAGTGGTTGTATAACTTGAGGTACTTCCAGACATACTACTTCACTAGAGACCCTGTATTGCAGAGACTACAGTTCAAACTTGAGACATACCCTGAATACTTTGAGATTGAGACAACAACAATATGTAACATGAACTGCATCATGTGTGAGAACACTTACTGGAAGAACTATGTAGCTAACAGACAGATGACATTTGAAGAGTTCAAGTATATCCTAGATCAGTTTCCTAATGTTAGGTGGATAGGTATGACTGGTATTGGTCAACACTTCACTAATCCAGACTACATGAAGATGGTTAGGTACTACAAGAGTGATCCAGATAGATTTGTAGAGATATTCACTCCATTCCTATACATGAATGAGAAGAGAAGTAGGGAACTTATAGAACTAGGATTTGACAAGATATATGTTAGTATTGATGCAAGTACTAAAGAGACATATGAGATCATTAGACCTAACAGTGACTGGAACACAGTTATAAAGAATATTAAGAGATTTGATGAGATTAAGAAGGAACTGGATACACCATACTTCCCTAGACTATGCTTCCACTATATACTGATGAGTATTAATCTTCATGAGGCTATTCCATTCCTAGAGATGCTTCATGAAATGGACATTAATGTTGACTTTGTACAGTTCAGTAAGATACTTCATCCATTCAAGGAGATTAAACATTTGTACACTGATATATCACCATCATTCATAGAGCAGGTTAATAGGAGAGCTAGGGAACTAGGTATAGTTGTTAGGTGGAATGTTGATGTTACTCCATATAGGGAACCAGTTAACAGATGTACTGCATGGACACAGCCATTCATATTTGTAGATGGTACAGTTATACCATGCTGTGCATGTAATGAACAGAATGACAGGATATATCAGTGGAAGACTAGCCTAGGCAATATCTTCAAGACCAGTATGCATGACATATGGTATGGTAAGAAATACAGAAGATTAAGACAGATGCTGTATAATAATGAAGTACCTCCAGTATGCTTAAGATGTCCAATATATAGGGTGAATACATGAAATGAAGGTACTGATAGTTCATCCATCATTCTATATGTATGGTGGTGCTGAACTAGTAATAGTTAGGCTTGTTCAGTACTTACAGAAACAAGGTGTTGAGTGTACTGTGTTAACATCAGAAATGAACTATGCTGTAAAGAGAGATCTAGACTGTGAAATTATTATTCCAGAAGAGTCCCTTACTAGTGATGCTATGCTTGGACTATCCAAATACTTGAAGGAACACTACAGGGAATATGATGTCCTTAACTTCCATAATCATCCATCAGAGACACTACTGTATCCATACAAGCATAATTCAGTGTGGATGCATAATGAACCTCCAATGCCACTAATGTTGGGTCAGAGACCAAACAAGACATATCTTGACATAGTCAGGACTATTGATATTGTTGTAGTGTCTGATGTTAAGAACAGAACTAGATTCACTAGAATATATGGGAAACATGACACTAGGATTAATCACTATGGTGTAGACTATGAATTCTTTAGTGGAGGCAAGAGGGAAGACAGTGAAGAACTGAGGATACTACAGGTAGGTACCATACATTACTTCAAGAACCAGATAGCTAGTGTAGGTGTACTGTATCATCTGTTGAGAAGGGACATACCATGTAGACTAACAATAGTTGGGTACAAGACATATCCATACACAAATATTCTACAGAAGTACATTCATGATTTGTCACTAGAGAAATATGTTACTATTTTACCATGGAAGGACAGGACATACTTGAGGAAACTATACTACTCATCTGATGTGTTGCTTCATCCAATATGGTTCCAAGGTGGATGGTTGAGTCCATTTGAAGCACTAAGCACTGAACTGTTACCTGTAGTGTCACATGATGCTCCATGTTCACATTTGATGAAAAAACACAATATTGGAGTAGTAACCTATAGATATGTAGATGTTATAGAGGACTACTATAATAATCCAGACAACTATGATGATGCAATAAGGAGAGGTAAAGAATTTACTAGGTCATACATGACTTGGGATAGGTACTGTAGTAATATGTTGAAATATTACATGGAGGTGTCTGAATGAAGAGTCAGAAAGACCTAATAGAAAATGAAGGATGGGATGTATTAATTATTCTAGACTCATGTAGATATGATGTGTTTGAAGAATTGGTAGGTAAATATTTGGACAACTATCATTTAGAGAAGGTAGTGTCAACAGTACCACAAATATACTGGACAAGTACTTTCACAAGGTACTATGATGTGACATTCTATTCATCTAACTCTTGGGTTAGCACCGGAAATGTTAGGGGAGGAGCATTAAATAAGTACTTCAAGAACATTGTTGATGTATGGTATTTAGGGTGGGATGTATCACTAGGAACTGTGCCTCCATGGAATGTAAACTATTATGTCATGAAGAACTTTACTAGTGACAGGAAAATAATATCATATTTACAACCTCATGGACCTTGGATAGGTAGGCACAAATTAACTGTTACTTCATACTCCATGATTCATCTAGGTGTAGATGTTAAATTAAGACCAGTAATTGAGAAGAAAGGTCCAGAGTACATGAGGCAACTATATGTTGACAACTTGAAGCTAGTGTTGAAGTATGTTAGTGCTTTACTAGAGTCTCTAAATGGTACTGTCATAATTACTTCAGACCATGGTGAATACCTTGGAGAGAATGGAAAATATTTACATACACCTATGGATAATTCAGATATCTTGAAAGTAGTTCCTTGGTGTGAGACATGGCTAAACTAATGGTTATATGTTTTGATGGTCTCAATAGGAAAGCAGTGGAGAAATATAATCTCCAGAACATTAAGCAAAAGGAGTATGGTGATGTTAGAACATTTACAGTGTTTAGTGGTTCATTATGGAGTAGTTTAGTTACAGGTGTTGATCAGGAGAGACACAAGATTACATCATGGAAACCTACAGAGAATGGATCTCTAACATTCTTTAGAGACAAGTGTAAACTGGAATGTGTAGTTGACTATGCAAAGAAACCTTTGGTAATGTACTATCCATATTTGGACAAGAGATGGAGAATATTTCTAGGCTTAGAACATAAGAGCAAAGGAGAAATAGTAGAGAAGAACAGGAGAGTGTATCTTGAGACATTAAGTGCTCTAGATACTGTAGAGTGGGATTTGTGTCTAGTATGCTTCATGATAATTGATAATCTAGGTCATAGGGGAGAATTGGATAGGGAAGACTATGTGTTGATAGATGGTTGGTGTAAGAATTTGATTGAGAAGGGTAAACCAGATATTGCTTTTGTTATGGGAGACAAAGACCCTGATCATAGACCACCTGCATACTATTCATGTTCAAGAGTGCTTAATCTTAGGAATCCTAAATGGACAGACTTCTATGGTATATTCAAGAGGTGGTTAACATGTTAACTAAAGTCATACCTAAATCATTGAAAATACTGGAGGAAGCTAAGTTAAGATTCAGGAATATTGGAGTGGCATTTTCTGGAGGATCAGATAGTCTAGTGGTTCTAGACTTGACTAGGATGGTGCTAGATGACTTCCCAGTAATATTTGTTGACACATACAATCAGTTCAAGGAGACATATGAATATGTAGAGATGGTAAAGAAGAAATGGAACCTAGACTTACATGTCTTTAGAGCAGAGAAAAACAGAGTTAAGGAACTATTGCTAGATAGGAACTATACTCCTGAAGCTATATTTGAATGTTGCAAATATCACAAGATAGATCCATTGTTAAAGGGTGTGTCTACATTAAAGTTAGATGCACTGGTGGTTGGTATAAGGAGAGCTGAACATGAAGAGAGAGCTAAAGAGACATATATCAGTCCAAGAAAGGACCACTATAGAGTTCATCCTATTCTTGACTGGAGTAGAGATGATGTACTGGACTATATTGCTTTCTACAATTTACCTATTAATCCACTGTACAACAAAGGATACACTTCACTTGGATGTGTATGGTGTACTAAGCCTAATCCTGACCCCACTAAACATGAGAGGTTAGGTAGGGATCAAAGGAGAGAAAGAATACAGAAGGTCTTAAGAGAAGCAGGATACACATAGAGGTGAAACACATGAGTGTATTGGTTACTGGTGGAGTAGGATTCTTGGGTAGTCATGTGTGTGAATACTACAAGAAGAAGGGATACAAAGTTGTAGCATATGATAATCTAACCAAATATGAACTGTCTAGGTCACCATACAAAGTAGTTAAAGCTAGAAATTATAATCTAGAATTCTTGAAGGATATTGGTGTAGATGTAATTATAGGAGACATTCTTGACTATAGACTCCTAGAGGAAACAATTAGGAATAATAGTGTTGAGTATATTGTGAATTGTTGTGCACAACCAGCAATGACAATATCCATAGAGAATCCAGTACTTGACTTTAGAGTTAATGTAGAGGGAGCTATTAATTTACTTGAACTAGCCACTAAGTATGACATACCACTATTGTTATGTTCAACCATTCATGTGTATGGCAATGGCATAAATAAAAGAATACTTGACATATGTGGTAGGTTTACTATACCTGAGGTTCACTTAGATGAGAATGAACCAGTACTTACAGGTAAACTTACACCATTACATGCATCAAAAAGAAGTATGGAGATATATGGCAGGACATATCATGAAACATATGGTACTAAGGTGGGAATATTTAGACTTACAGGGATATATGGTCCTAGACAGATGGGTACTGAAGATCATGGTTGGGTAGCTAACTTTACCATCAGAATATTGACTCATAGACCAATAAAGATATTTGGTACAGACAAACAAGTTAGAGACATACTATATGTTACTGATGCAGTAGAGGCTATTGATGCATTTAGAAGGACACCTAAATCTGGAATATATAATGTTGGTGGAGGAGTAACCAATATCATGTCATTAAGAGATGTGATTGATACAGTGTCAGATTTAACTGGTATCAAACCAGTTGTGGAATATTTACCTCCTAGGAAAGGTGACTTGTGGTATTTTGTGTGTAACATAGATAAGATTAGGAGAGAACTGAAATGGATACCTAAAGTGTCTCCTAGAGAAGGACTTACTAATCTTGTTGGTTGGGTAGAGGATAACCTAGACATATTCAGGTGATGTGTATGAAGATATATGTAGCTGGACCATTAAGTGGACTTCCACCATCATACATACATAACATGAGGAGAATGATTAAGGCTGGTATAGAGGTAATGAAGAAGGGACATATACCATACATTCCATGTCTAGATTTTCTTGTAGGTCTCTTGAGTGACACACCTTTAACTCTAGATGACTACATGAGAGTGAGTACTGAATGGCTAAAGATGTGTGATGGTATACTAGTGCTTGGTATGTCCAGTGGTGTAGAGAAGGAACTTGCAGTAGCTAAGAGACTAGGACTCAGATTATTCACGAGTGTTGATGAAATACCAGAGGTGAAATAAATGATAGGTATAGTGTTATGTGCTGGTATAAGCAGTAGACTAGGACTACAGTACATGCCTAAGTGTATGCTTCCCTTACATAATGGTCTTACCTTGCTTGACCATAACATCAAGAAGGCATCATCATGTGACAGAACATTAGTTGTGGTTCATTTTAGAGATGAAGTAATAACTAGTTATCTAGATAGGAAAGGATATGACATTGAAATAGTGTATCAGGAGTCTCTAGATAGGGGAATGTTGGGTGCTATAGAAGCATGTAGAGAACATGTTGATGATGACTACATGACATTCCTATCTGATGAGTTTTCATGTCCAGTTAAAGTGAAGGATGCTATCAAATATTACAGTAGTAGTGGTGCTGATGTACTGATAGGTGTAGTTAATTCTCCAGTGACATATACTGTTGAGATGATACCCTATGGAGTATTCAGAGTTAACAAGTTGAGTAGTACATCATCATACATGGGTACTGGAATGTGTATATTCAAGCAGGACACTATTGACAAGATAGGTGAAGTGTCAGGACACGACATTGAAGACTTCATCAATCATTTACTGAAGGAGGAGTACAAAGCAATACTGTATCCTATAGCTGAGAGATACTTCAACATCAACACATGGAGGGACTATGAGAGACTCATATATCATTTAATGTTGAGAGGTAAGGATCACAAATGCAAGATTTAGTAGCTATTGTGCTAGCTGGAGGTAAAGGATGGAGACTCAAACCTGACATATGGACACCTAAACCATTATTGAAACTCAATGACTACACATTAATTGATCATCAAATACTATGGCTTAACAGACATAACATTCACACTGTAGTTGTTGTGTGTAGTGATGAAGTATCCAGAGGCATAACTCAGTCATGCTATACAGTTGTTGAACATGATGGTAGAGGTACTGGAGGAGCAGTAAAGCAAGGATACAAAAGAGTAGAGAGTAAGTACTACTATGTCATGAATGTTGATGATATTGTTCAGTATAACCCTAGAGAATTATACATTGACTGTACTAGAGGTGCAAGTATTCTGGTTAGTAAGCCAAGAATCAGGTATGGAGTCATAGACATCAGGAACAATCTGGTTATTAACTTCAAGGAGAAACCATACATCAATCAATATGTTAGTGCTGGACATTATGTCTTCAAGAAGGAGATTATAGACCAGTATTTCCCTGATAGTGGAGACTTGGAACTTACTGTGTTACCTATATTAGCTAGGAAGAGACTGCTAACATGCACTAAATTTAGAGGTGTATGGATAACAATTAACAACATGAAGGACTATATTAGAGCTAGGGAATACTTTAAATCTAAGTAATCAACATTAACTTTTAGTGGTGAGTATTGATGAATCTGCAGAAATGGATCAAGAATAGAAGGGATATATTGAGGAACTTGGAGAACATTGAACCTAAGGATAGACTTGAAGCATGGAATCTACTGAGGAGAATGAATGAGTATGTTGGTCAATCAGTAGTTGGATGGGCAATGTGGCTATGTAGCATCAAGATACAGGAGAAGTTTACTCTTGATGAGATACTGGAAATTATTGAGAGGTACAAGAAGATAATGAAGGAGATGGGTGAACTTGATGTCCATGCATGTGAACTATACCTCAAGAAGAGTAATGTAGCACCAAAGAAAGAAATAAAGAGAGATATGATGGTGGTATAAATGACTGTAAGGTTTAGGGTTATAAAGTTTGTGGATAACAAATGGACTGTAGAGATTGAATATGAGACTGAGACTAGAGAAGAAATGAATGAACTATTACTTAACAACTGGAGACTATTATATTTGTTTGATAAGGCTTTACCAGATACTGAAATGGTGGAGAGGTACTATGTCAAGACTGAGGATGGTAAGGAAGAAGAGAAGGAAAGTAAGGAAGAGACTTCTTAGGAGAAGTAGAGACATCAGTATTAACATTCCATTAGCAGTAGCATATGTTGCTGATCCCACTAGGAAGTTTAGATGTAATGAGGTTAGAGACTACAGACTTGATCCAATGTCAGTAGCCATGAAGTTTGGTAATCTATTTAATCCTCTAAGTAGACTTATTTTGTACAAGAACCGTAGAGTAATTGAAATAGATGGAAGTATAGTTTA
>Ga0180300_10000354_pt1 | contig 19683 bp, 1 predicted proteins | sample GuaBasSediGuay15_FD_121798 | JGI IMG/M metagenome (GOLD analysis project Ga0180300, IMG submission 121798) | Subseafloor sediment microbial communities from Guaymas Basin, Gulf of California, Mexico - Guay15, Core 4569-2, 21-24 cm | ecosystem: Environmental > Aquatic > Marine > Hydrothermal...
CCTGTTTTCTCTCCATATATACCTACATCATTTACATCCTCTGCTCTCACTTTCCATCCAGTTGTGGTATTTGTTGATTTCAAAATACACCCACCAGTCCATGTATGAATACCCTGATCAGTAGTTGAATCAAAATGATAATCTGCTGGAAGAGTGTAATTTGAGGCATCAGAGGTAAATGTAATCGTTGAATTATAAGTTATTGCAGTATTTCCAAACTGATCTTTTGCTTCAACAACAATATCTAATGCACGATTTACAGTAACAGCATCCTGAGAACTTAAACCAATGAGAGTTACAACAAGGTAATCCGCACTTGCTGGATCAACTTTTATTCCTGTTTTACTTCCAGAACTAAGTCCAGTTGCATAAACCCATAACTCTCTATTAGTTCCTGCAGTTTTATATACAATATTAAAACTCCCTGTTCCACTTAATGATTGTGTTGAAGGCATAATTTCAGTATTACAGGTTGCCTGCGGATCTGTTTCATTTGTATGAAATGTTATTATTCCACTCCATGAATAAACAGTATTATCAAAATCATCCTTTGCTTTAACTGTAACAAGTTTTCCCTGCCCTGCAACAACACTTGATGGCATTCCAGTTAAACTCAATTTTGTTGCAGAAGCAGGATTTACTTTTATTCCTGTCTGAGAACCAGTGATTGCTGAAGGATTATCAATATAACCATCTCCATCTGTCACTGTTACTGAAAATCTTTCACTTGTTGGATCACTTGCCTCATTTAATCTCACCCAAGCATTAAAAACAGTATAACCATTTGTAACTGTTCCATTTCCCTGACTCTCAAAAAGTCCATTATCCGAAGAGAATACAACAACCTCATTATCATAATTTTCCTGTCTGTTTCCAAACTCATCAATTGCCTCAACTGTTATATCCTGCCAGACACCTGCTGTTACTTCTGTTGACATACTGACTCTGAAACTTTCTGCTTCTGCTGCTATAACCTGAACTGTTATATTTCCTGACTTCGCAGGTGCATCAACATCTCTTACTGTTAATGTCTGATATCCTTTTGTACAAAGTTTTACTGTATCTGTTGAGTAATTCCCTGAGAATGTATGTATTCCATTATCTCCACCTGTTCCTGTTGTAAATTTGTAATTTGCTGGTAATATCACACTTGGATGTGAATCTGTTGATAGAAATTCAACTGTTCCTGCATAATCTGTCTTTAAATTATCAAATGCATCATATACTCTGACAATACACCAGGTTGATGTTCCTGCTTCAAATGGATCTGGCAATCCTTCAATTGTAAAATGGTCAAGTGCACCAGGAACTACCTCAATCCCTGATTGCTGTCCAGTAATTCCACCTGCTGTTACTGTATCTGTAACCTTTATATACCAGTTTGTTCCAACAGTTCTTAACTGTGCAGTAAAGTTTTTAACTCCTTGATCATTCGTTGTAAATGTGTAATTGCTTGGTAATCCATCACCAGCAGAAACCTTTGTATCATTACTTGTAAATATCACTGTTCCTGTATAGTCCTTGACAATATTTCCATAAGTTCCATACTGACCATCCCTTGCCTCAACTGTAAATGTGTAATCAACTCCTGCTGTTGCTGGTGATGGAAAACCATATACATTGAACAGTGCTGCCTGATTCCATGTGACATGGACACTAACTATATCAGAATTTGGAGGCGATCCTCCTGTATCAGAAACAGTTATTGCCCAGTCACCATATTTCTTCAATATAACCTGGGTGGAATAGGTATGTATTCCTGCATCATCGGTTGTAAATGTATAATCAGGTGGTAAAACTGCCTCTCCTGAATTTTCTGTTGTTTCAAAATGAACTGTTCCTTGATACCATATTGCCTCATCTCCTGTTGAATCAACTGCTCTAACTCTTACACTTACTCCAACACCTGCTGTTACTGTTGATGGAAATACTGAGCCATCTGATTTTTCAAGAACAAGTTCTGTTGCTGGATAATGATATGAGAACTTTATCTGAGTTGTTGCTGTTTCCTCATTTCCTACTTTATCATATGCTTTACTTATAACATAATAATTTTTGTCGTCCTGAAATGTAACAGGAGAAGAGTCAAAACTCCATACTCCTGTTACTCCACTGTAAGTTGTAGTATTAAAGACAACATTTGAAACCCATTGAGAGTTTGTTGCATCCCAGTATCTTGCATCTCCAAATGCTTCTTGAATTGCTACTCTTACTTCTTGAACTCCACTTAAAGAATCACTTGCTGTTCCTGAAATTGTATCAAGTGATTCATAATGTCCATTATTCTCAGGCGAAGTAACAATTGAGTCAGGTTCTGAATCATCTATTGTAATTTGAATCTGATCTGGAGTTGACTCAATATTTCCTGCTACATCAATTCCTCTTACTTTTATTATATAGACTCCTCCATCACTCCAAGTAGGTAATATATCACCTGTTTCTCCTGGATAAGCCCAGGTTGAACCAGAAACATAATAACTTACCTCTTTCCAAGTATTATTTACTGTCCAGGAAGAGCCAGTCCAGTAATAAGAACCAGAGGAAATCTGAATTTCAACCTTATTTATTCCAGAGAAATCATCTGTTGAACTACCATAAAATTTTGTAACTTGAGATGACCTATAATAATTATTGGAGTGTGAGGTTATGAATGAATTTGGTTCAACAGCATCATAGTAGAATGTGCATTTCTTCTGCAGTGTTTCCTGATTCCCAGCATTATCAACTGCATAAGTATAAATGTAATATGTCTCATTAACATTCTGATAAAATGTGTCTATATAACTTGTATTCATATAATATTCCCAGTTCCCACCAACAAGGGAGGTAGGAAGAGGTGCTTCTGTTCCCCATGAATCATCCTGCCACCACTTACCATCACTTGCTCTTTGAATCTCAATCTTTATATAATTAAGGTCAGAACCAGGAGATGGATCAGAAGCAGTACCAGAAAATGTTGAGTATTTTACTGAATAATATGTTTCATTAAGTGGGAAACTTACACTTGATGTTGGAGTTGAAGCATCAAATGTAAAACTTACATGATAGTTTAAATTATTATCAATATCTCCACCAACTCCTTCTCCAGAAAAATTTCCATATTTTGCCATATTTCCTGCTTTATCATAAACCTTCATCCATATATAATGTAATCTTCCATCTTCCCAAGCGACTCCAGAATAGTACCATGTTGAAAAACTTGTAGTAGAGGTCACAGTGAGCCACTGAATATTGTCTATTCCAGAAAGCCAACCAGTTCCATCCCAGAAATAACCAGGAGAAGGCGCTCTTTTTATACATATCTCTATCTTATCTATACCTGAATAAGAATCATTTGCTGTCCCGAGAATATCAGAAAGTGTTGAAGGATTATAATAACCTCCTTCAGAAATATTGGATACTCCTGCTTGCGGATTTTCTGTATCTCCAATAAATGTTACAAGATTGCTTATATATTGGTTTCCAGCTTTATCAGTTATTTTTGCCCTTACCTCATAACTTACACCATCAAGAAGGTCACTTCCTCCTGGACCTGAACTATAACTCCATTCATCATTCACACTATCATAAGTTACTGAAATCCATTGTGGATCATTGTTCCAACCAGTTCCATCCCAGTACTGAATTGGAGCTTCTGCCTTCTTTATCTGAATTCTCACAGTATCAATGTCAGATAAATCATCCACTGCTGTTCCTTGTAAGTTTGTCATGCTATTATAATAATTTCCATTTACAGGATAAGTAATCTCTCCCTGAGGAATTCCAGTATCAATTTTGAATATATAATTATTTGGAGTTGACTGAACATTTCCTGCTTTATCTACTGCTCTACAATCAACCCTGTACTCAACATTATGCTCAAATGCTGTGGTGACGCTCACTGTATAATTCCAAGTTGTTGTTCCAGAACATACCAACCATACAGGGGTAGATTGCCACTTACTTCCATCCCAATAAGTTGGGGTTCCCCCAGGATCTCGTGTAATTTTAACCTCATTATGTTCTATATCCGAATATTCAGCACCAGCAACAGGTGGATTGTCTATTGCTGTTCCTGAAATTACTGTCATTGAGGAATGATAATATTTGTAAGGATATGTAAAATCTGCCTCTGGCTCTGTTAAATCAAATATAATATGTTGCCAGAACCATGAACCATCATCCTGATTTCCTGCAAGGTCCTTTCCAACAATTTTCAATGTATACTTATTCCCATCTATTAAATTTGCAAGAAATTGAGAAGCAGGTATTGTTTGTTGATTTGTTGTCTGAACCTGAAGTGAATTCAAAATTGCATAGGTTTCTGTTGAACCTGAAACCTCGCCATTATTACCCGTTTCTGCTTCATAAATTACTCTTGTTGGACCAACCTGCATCTTTTCACCAAGCCTTAAACTTACATCCATAGTATTTATTGAATCGCCTGTTGAAGGAGAAACATCATAAAAAGAAGGAGGAGTTAAATCCCATCTGAATGTAACTGTGGTATAAACTGATTGATAATTCCCTGCCTCATCATATGCTCTTATAATAACCTGATAATCACCGTCTGAAGGTGGGACAGCATCATCAAACGGATTTCCAGCATCTTCAATCCATAATTTTGTATCCTTATTATAAGCTGCATCAAACCATGTTGGTTCTGTTCCAGTCCAGTCAACTGTATTCCAGTATCCAGTATTTGGTAAAGTTAAACCTTTATATGCAACCTTTACTCCTTTTACAGTTGAAACTCTTAAATTAATTGTTTGATCTTGTGCATTTCCTCTTATATCAGAAAGAAAATTATAACTTCCTCCATCAGATGGCTGTGTCCCATTAGAAGATGGTTCTTCATTATCATAAAGTATTATTGCTGTATGCGAACTTGTCTCAATATTTCTTGCCTTATCAACTGCCCAGATTGTGATTCTGTATTCATATCCAGAAATCCAGTTAACTCCAGAATATGTCCAAGAGGAAGAGTATATGGACATATCAGGATCTGTATTTGTGAGCCACTGTGGATTTATATTCCATGCATCTCCGTCCCAGTACTGGGTTGTATCTTTATTTAAAATCTGAAGTTTTATATCACTCCATATTCCAGGAGAAGTATCAGCACCAGTTCCCCAAATTTTAGTTATGGAATTGTAATAATAAGTGTATGAATCAGGATAAACAAGCCATGATGTTGGTGGAACATTATCAATTACAATATTTGAAGTATAGTATGGAGAAATCTCTTCATTTGGTGAGGGCTGAACCTGGTCCTTTGCTTTAACTTTTATAACATAACTTCCATCTGTTTTCCAAACCTCTGTTGGATAATCAACATCCCAGTACCATCCTTCAGTTGTTTCATCAAAAGAACCATCTGATGGAGAACAAGAAATCCAATGAACAGAACTACCCCATGAACCCTCCTGATAATACTCACCTGAGGGATTTTGAATATAAATCTCAACTCCTCCTATTTCTCCTGGTGATATATCCCAAGATGTTCCTGAAATTTGATTTATAGAATTCGCATGTGTTCCATCTGCTGGATTTGTAATCTCTGATTCTGGTGGAGTTCTATCTATTATAAAATACACACCTTCAGAAGGTGTTTCCCAACCAGCCGGACCATATCCTTTTGACTGAACATTATACTTCACTCCATTACTCCAGACCTCTGTTGAAATTGTGCATGTCCAAGGATTGTTATCTGGAAATGTTCCTGTAGGAGTATCAACCTGAATCCAGTATTCTCCTATAACCCAACTCTTTGTATCATCATCCCAAGAACTGCCATATGTTGGAGCTGAAGAAATTTTTATGTAAACTTCATTAGGAGAGGTGTATTGGTCTGCTGTTCCAAAAATTTGTGCTATTTGATTATAATAGTTCGGAGATATGTCAAGCCCTGATGGATTTGTAACCTTGGTTGTCGGATAAGGAGATTTAAAATACCAGGAATGATATGCTTCTGCTTCACTATTTCCTGCTTTATCAACTGCTCTGAAATAGGTATAGTATTGAATTCCAGTAGCATTTGCTTCCCATTTAACTCCTGAAGTATTAATATTCCAGTCGCTTCCTGTAAGAGATATTGGATCAGACCATACTTGACCAGGAGAATTGCTCCAATCATTTATACTCCAATCCCAATAATATCCAGTATAACTTCCACCTGAGACCTGTTTTATTTTTATCTGAACATAATTTACTTCCCCTGGAGAAGTATCTGCTGCTGTTCCATAAATGTTATTCATTGTTTCATAATACTGACCATCAGCTGGCATATCCATCCATGATTCTGGTTCTGTTGTATCATAGATAAATGTTTGTGTTGTAATGCTTACTTCTATATTTGGATTACTTGTTCCATCTGAAGTTGTCTTATCAATTGCTCTTGAATTGACAACATAGGTTAAACCTTCCTGAAAACAAGAAGGTATTCCTGAAGTATAAGTCCATGAAGATGTCCAGATGTCTGCATCCTGCCAAGCATCCTCTGGGTTCATACTAACCCAGGAAGAACCATTCCAGAAAATGTTTGTTCCTGTTCCTGAAGAAATTCTTATCTGAACATTACCTACTCCAGCACTCCAATTGGGAGAAGTTGGATTATCTATTGCTGTTCCCCAGATTTTAGAGAGTGTTATATCACTTTCAAAATTTTGATTTGGCTTACAGAGATAAGAGTCAGGTGCTTCTGTATCATATATAAAACTCGTTTCTTTCCAGTCCTCTATATTTCCAGCATAATCTATATGTCTTGCCTGAATCTTATATAAGAAACCACTATCCCAGGTTGGAGTTGTTGTATAAACCCAGTTTGTTCCAGCGGTAAGAGAGAGTGTTGTATCTGCTCCCCATCCAATTCCTGTCCACCACTGTGTTGTTCCATCAGTTAAAATTTTAAGAATCTTTAATCTCAAACTGTAAAGACCAGAACCAAAACCAGAGGGCATATCCTCTGCTGTTCCTGAAACCTGAAATGGAGTGTTTCTGTGGTCATCCTGTGAAGCATTCACAATATATGTTTCCGGTGCATCTATATCATACCTAAATGTTATTGAAGCAAAAGGAGTTTCTTCAAAATTTCCACCATTATCTGTTGCTCTCACCTCTATTGTATAATCCATTCCACTTGTCAGGTTAAAAGTATCAGAACTTGCTCCACCATTATATGTCCAAGAAGAAGTAAAAAGTGTTGTCTCCCACCAGAGTTTAGTGCCACTATTGAAAAGCCCACTTGTCTCATCCCAGTAGGTTCCAGTATTTTCCTGAAAAATATTTATCTCAACCTTGCTCACCTTTACATCATCATAACACGTTCCTTTGATTGTTATCGGATTCAGGTCATTTATATAATCATTATCCTCTGGATAAGTTATATCAGATTCTGGTAAAGTTGTAACAAATATTCCTGTTTTCTTTCCTGTTATTCCATCAACTCCTTTTCCATCACCAGTAACATCAATAACCTCAAGATAATAGGTTCCACCTGTTGAGATTTTCATTCCATATGTTGGAGCAGAAAACGTATGGATTCCCTGATCAGTTACAGTATCAAAAGTATATGCTGATGGATTAAAATCCCATAAAGATGCATCAGAATTAAACTGAATTTCACCATCATAAGCATTTGGACCGATACTGCACCTATTTCCAAACTGGTCAACTGCTTCAACTATAACTGTGAATCTAACATCAATAACCTGATTTGTAGAACATGAAACAACAAAGGAATCTGCCTGTGCTGGATAGACATCAATTGCACTCTGCTGTCCATAAATCTGCGTTGAACCAACAACCTCTGCTTTTATATATCTTGTTCCTGCTGTCTTAAATACAACCTCATTTCCAAAAACATGGTAACCCTGATCTGTTGTTGAATCAAATGTGTAATCTGCTGGAAGCGTTGCAGATGGGTCGTCTGAAGTAAAATGGACTGTTACAGTTGAAACTAAGACCCTGTTCCCATACTCATCTTCAACCTCAACTTTTACTGTTTCATTTGCTCCTGCAATACAAGGATCATTTACCCCACTAACAACTAAGTGGTCTTCTTCTGCAGCAAGAACTTCAATATTATAAACTGTTCCACTTATTCCAGAAGGAGTATCCTGAACTGTTATCTGAGAATAATACTCACCAGTTCTCTTATTCTTTTCATAACTTGATTCATTAAGCCATACCCATGCTGAAAGCGTTTTCTCACCAATTCCTGGCTCCCAGGTATAATTTCCTGTAAAATTGAAATATAAATTATCTGAAGTAAATGTTACCTCTCTACCTAAATCTCCCCAGTCATCATCAAGGTTTCCATAAGGATCAATAGCTCTTATCTTTATATCCTGTTTCTCTCCTGCAACAATTGTAAGTCCTCCTGGAAGCGTAACCTCATAATGGTCTGCCATTGCAGGTTCAACCTTAATACCTGTCTGATAACCCCATTTACCAGCAGAAATGTCCTCAACTTTTATCCACTGCCATCCAGCAGTTCTTAAAACAACTGTTGCATAAAACACATGGTACCCATTGTCTCCACCAGGACCTGTTGTAAATGTATAATCACCAGGTAATGTCGCTTGAGAATCACTTGAAGTAAAGTGAATTGTTCCAGAATAAAGATTTGTACCAGTAGAACATCTATTACCAAATTCATCAACTGCTTCAACTGTTACAGTCGACTTTTCTAATCCTGCTGTTAATGGACCCGTTGACATCACAACTGTAAATGTAGAAATAGGTGCTGGAAAAACTTTTATTCCAGATTGTTCTCCTAACTTTCCCCCATCAGCAACTCTTACATACCACAAAGTAGAAGGATTTCCTTCACCTTGATTTGCTGTTTTCAAAACAACCCCATTTACAAATGTATGAATTCCATTATCTGCTCCAGAGTAGCCAGAGGTAAATGTATAATCAGCTGGTAAAGTCGCCTGAAGGTCATTTGATGTAAAATGTATTATCCCAGCATAATTTGTTTTCCTGTTTCCATAAAAATCCTTTGCTTCTACAACAACTGTCTGAGGAGTTCCAGCAATATGAGAAGTATTTATTCCAGAGACAATAAAATAACTCAAATCTCCTGGCATAACATTTGTATAAACCTGTGTTGAAATAATCGTTGGTGCATATGAAACACCATCTTCTACTTTTAAGTATTTATAACCTGCTGTTTTAAATATTAAAGCATCTGTAAATGTATGGTATCCAGCATCTGAAGTGGTAAATGTATATGAAGAAGGAAATACTGCCTGTGAATCATCTGAAGAAAACTGAACAGTTCCAAGATATCCTTGAGCCCTAACGCCTTCATCATCATTCCAAGCCTCTAATTCAAATGTATAACTTTGCCCTGCTGTAACTTGGGAATAAAAGTTTGCTCCACCAGAAGCAAAAATTCTAAATCTGGTAGGAGGTGCCGTGTATTGAAAAGTGTTCATATTTCTCCCCTCTGTCTCCACACTTTCCTCATTTCCTGCTTTATCAACTGCATGTACAGTCACTCTATAATATTTATTATTCTCCCAGCAAGTGGCTGTTGACTCATCAATAGTATAACTCCAACTTGCTGTTCCTGTTGCTTCCAACCAGTATGGATTCTGACTTGTCCATGTAGAACCATTCCAACAATAACCTTTTCTCGGATCACCCAAAGTAACATTCTCAATCATCAATATTACTTTGTCTAACTCTCCGGGTGATGGATCATCTGCTGTGCCGATAATTTGAGACATCTGATCATACTTTTTATCATCAAGTGGTTTAAGGAGACAAGAAGTGGGAGCAGTGAAATCGGCAACAAAAGAAATAGTAGTAATAGATGTTTGCCAGTTCTCTGCCTTATCCTGAGCCTTACAGGACGCATAGTAAGTAATTCCTGTTTGCCAAGTAGGAGAAGTTAAATACCAATAAGTTCCTACTGGAGAAAGATTAGTATCGTTCCAAGTTTCATTTACTACCCAAGTAGAGTCAACTACACTCCAGTATTTATTATCTGAATCTCGCCTCACTCTTACCTGAACCTTAGTCACAATTCCTGTTGGTTGAGGAGAATCATCAGCAGTCCCTTTAACTACACCCCCTGCACTTACATATCCATTATCTAAAGGATAAGTAATAGTTGCAGTGGGTGCTTGTATTTCATACACAAAAGTAGATTTCAAGACACTCCAACCTTCAGAATTACCTGCATAATCCCAAGCAGAAGAATAAATCCGATAAATTTCACCATCAATGTAAAAACTCGAAAAATAACTTGGTTCAAGATACCATTCCCAATTTGTTGCATCAACTTTAACTGCTGGTAAGTCTGCTGTTCCTGCTGCCCAACCTGGGTCTTGCCAGTACTGACCATCGCTTTCTCTTTGAATCCTTATTTTAACATAGTAAACCCCTGAACCAAAATTTGGATCATTGTATGTACCGGTAAATGTCTGCATATAAATATTATATTGCTCATCAGAAGGAGGATAACTTACCGTGGTAACAGGATCTGTAATATCATATTTAAATCTTACATAATAACTAACATCATTAATAATATCATCATCTGTGGTAAAACCATAAGTTTGCACATTATCCGCGTTATCTGTTATTTTAAGCCACAAACGGTGATACTCTCCATCCTGAAAACTACATCCTGTATAAGTCCATGATGAGGACCATATATCACAAGTAAGCCAAACTAAACTTGAATCCCAACTGCTACCATCCCAGTAAAGACCACCAGCAGCAGCTCTTTTTATTACAATCTCTACTTTTTTCACCCCTGCCAAAACATCACTTGCTGTCCCCCAAATCTTTGTCAAACTATCATTATAATTTCCATTATCCTCTGGCTCTATAATAACCCCCTCTGGTTTAACATTGTCAAATGTAAATTGGTAATACCCACCTAAACCAACATTTCCAGCCTCATCTTTTACTTTACAGTGGACTTTATAAGTATGTCCATACTCCCAAGGAATAGAAGAAACTGGAATATTGTAGTACCAACTTTCGCTGGAACCACTCCAGAAGCCATCAGATGGAGAACATTCAAACCAAGTTTCAGTAGTTAACCAAGCACTACCATCCCAGTATAAACCACTCTCTTCAAAAGCAGTCCAAACTCTATTAACACCATACTCATCATAAGCTGTTCCAGTAATGGTATTTAACTCCCGATAATAAGGTTGCCCTGGTTGGGTCACATTAGCTAAAGCAGTAGTGGTATCAAAAATAATTCCTGTTCGCTGCACTGTACTTGCTGCATTACCAGCTAAATCTTGACCATCTAAAGTTAAAACGTACTCATTGCCAGTAATTAAACCTGGTACTTCTTTTGTCTGCTGAGTTAAAATTCCGCACTCTGTTTCAGTCAGAGTATATGTATGTTCTGCACCTACTATCTCTCCATTATTCCCTGTTTGGGCAGTAAACTTAATAACCACTGTAGGATATTTCATCTCCTCTGACAAAGTAAAAGTAACATTCGCTTTGTTAATTTTAGCACTGGGATTGGGAAGAACCATTCCAAAATTAGGTTTGGTAATATCATAAGTAAAACTATTTCCTGTGCCAGGATCGTTTCTTCCTCCATTATGTGCTTTTGCCTGAGCTCTTACAACATAAACAACTCCGTCAGTAGAAACTGGCCTAGCATAAGTCCATTGATTCGTAGCAGTGGAGTAACTCGCCTCCCACCACAACTCAACATCAGAAGAAAATTTCCCTGTTGCTTCGTCATACCATTTATTAAGAAGTGTAGAATCTTTAATACTTATATAAACTTTTTCAGTATCAGTAGATGCACTTCCTGAAAATTCTACCAATGAACCATTGTATCGTCCTCCATCTACTGGAATAGATACGCTGCATGTAGGCGGTTCGCCTACTAAAAGTGCATTGCTCAAAGTAGCACTCCCACCATCCGGATTAGTAATGATTATATCTCTTAAAGTTTTTAAAGCAGTATATGATATAGAAAGAGTAACTTTTAAATTATTAACATCTACGAAAGCTGTGGAAGATACTGTGATTCCCGCTCCTGAAAAGGAAGCAATTGCGCCAAGTTGAAAATTATCTCCTACCACATTGATAATCTCATTTTGTGCTCCTTGTCCTATTTCAGTTGGACTTATAGAGGTAAGTGAAGGAGGGGGATTGATTGTAAAAATACCACTCCCTACACCCCTTCCACCGTCTGGATTTATCACAATAACGTCACAGGCTCCAAGTGGAGCATCTGTTGAAATATCTATAGTGACTTTAACCCAAGAGGCATCTTGAAAACTGATATTTGTTGTAGAAATACCAACATTGTCAAATTTTACCTGACATCCATCTACAAAACCACTTCCTGTTATATCAATTACTTGACCTGTTAAACCCTGTGCTCTTTCTGAAGGTGAACAACTGGATACTGTTGGTTTTGGATTTACTGTTATGACACCACTTCCAGTTCCTTCTCCACCATCAAGATTTGTAACTGTAATATCTCTTGGCCCTGTTGCTGCTGTTGGAGCAACACTTATTGTTGCTTTACAGGTCGTCGGGTCAACATAGACTGTGGTTGAAACTGTTATCCCTGCTCCAAAATCTGCTGAAATTCCTTCAGCGAAATTACTTCCTGTTATTGTTACTACAAAATTTTCTGCTCCCTGACCAACATCAGGAGAAGCATCTGTTACTAAAGGTCTTGGATTCACTGTAAAAGCATTTGCCATGGTCCTTGAACCTTGATCAGGATTAGTAACTGTAACATCTCTGGTTCCTACAGTAGCCAATACATCTATTGTAATATTTGCTACTATATGAGTGGCATCTATCAAATTTACACTATTCACCGTTATTCCATCTCCAAAATCAGCTGTACATCCTGCTTGGAAATCACTCCCATAAATATCTATAATTCTTGTCGCTCCCTGCCCTCCTTTATCAGGAGATAATGAAGTTATTGTTGGTCTTGGATTTACTGTAAATCCTCCACTGAAAGTATACCAACCAGCATCAGGATTAGTGATGGTCACATTTCTTGCTCCAGTAGTTGCATTGGTGGAAATAGTAATTATCGCTCTTACCTGGGTAGTTGAATCAAAAACTGTGGAATCAACATTAATATCCGGTCCAAAATCGATTGTAAAACCACTCTGAAAATCAGTTCCAGTTATGATTATCTCTTGGGAGGCTGCTCCTTGTCCCCGTTCATCAGGATCAAGAGCAGTTATCTCCGGCCTCGGGTTTACTGTAAAAATATTCCCGGAAGTAGATCTTCCTCCATCAGGATTAACAATGGTGATCTGCTTATCTCCCACTGCAGTAGCCGGATCGATATCAATAACTACTTCCAAGGTAGTGTCATTTATAACATTAACTGATTCTACTGTTATTCCTGTGCCAGAAAAGATAACCCCACTTGTAGAAATCCCAACCTGAAATCCGCTTCCAGTTATAGTAACAGTTTGATTTTGAGCTCCTTGCCCTCGAGAAGCAGGAGAACAGGAAGTGGCAACTGGTTTAGCATTTACAGTAAAAAGATTCACCCCTGTCCCTTTTCCATAATCTGGATTTATAACCTGAATGTGTCTTAAACCAGTAGCAGCATCTTCAGAAATAGTAATATTTGCTGTAATTGTAGAAGCAGAAATAAAATTGACTGAATTTACAGTAATTCCACCACCAGTAAAAATAACACTGCAACCACTCTGGAAATTACTTCCATAAATCTCTATATCCTGATTTATTGCTCCCTGACCACAGCTATTAGGAGAACACCCAGTAACAACTGGACCTGGATTTACTGTAAAACCACCTACTAAAGTACATTTTCCATTATCTGGATTTATAACTGTGACATCTCTTGAACCTGTTGTTGCTGATTCTGATATTGAGAGTGTGCATTTTATTGTGAATTCATCTTGATATGCTGCTGAAGAAACTGTTATACCTGTTCCTGAAAATTGAACATCTGCACCATAAACAAAATTACTCCCTGTAACAAACACCTGAATATCTGTGGCTCCCTGTCCTGCATTATTGGGATTTGTTGCTGAAACTACAGGAGAAGGATTTACAGTAAAAGCATTACTTAAAGTATTCTTCCCTCCATCAGGATTTACCACTGTAACATCATAAGCAACTCCAGAAACGACTTCAGTGGAGATGGTAACAAAAATTCTTAATTGAGTATCAGTCATATATTCAACTGAATTAACATTTATTCCTGGAGTTGAGAAATATACATTTAATCCAGGAGCATTTACAAAGTTGCTTCCATTTATCAATATTTCCATATTTTCTGCTCCCTGTCCTCCTTCATCAGGATTCAATCCTGAAATTCCTGGTTTTGGATTTATTGTAAATATATCATCTCCTGTGCCTTGTCCTGCATCCTCATTAATTACTGTTATATCACAAGCACCTGTCGCAGCTGTAGGAGAGATTGAGATGTTTACTGTTAATGAAGACACACCATGGCGATAAACACTATTTACAGTAATCCCTGCATTAGAAAATTCAACAGTACAGTTTTCTCTAAAATTGTTTCCTTGAATCAAAATATCCTGATTTTCTGCTCCCTGACCTCTACTATCTGGAGTAGCATTTGTCACAACTGGATTTCCAGCAACAGTAAAGACATTGTATGCTGTATCCCAACCATAATCAGGATTTGTTACTGTAACATTTCTTGTTGTTAGTGCTGCATCTGTAGAAATATCAATGTTTGCAACTATTGTTGTTGAATCTGTAAAATTTACAAAATTTACAGTTATTCCACCACCGGAAAATTCAACTTGAGGTGTTGCAACAAAGTACTGACCTGTGATTGTAATATCCTGACTTTGTGCTCCTGCTCCTCTTGTATTTGGAGTACATGGAGATGCATCTAAAACTGGTTTATGGTTTATTGTTAATGCATTATTTAAAGTATCACTTCCATAGTCAGGATTTGTTAGAGTACAACTTCTTGTTCCTGTTGATGCAGTAGCATCAACACTTAAATTTACAACGACTGTCAATGCATCAACAAAATTGACTGAATTTATAAAGATACCTTCTGAAGGAGAAAAAGAAACAGAACATCCATTTTGAAAATTACTTCCATTTATAGTTACATCAATATTGCTTGCTCCTTGGCCTAAAGCATTGGGAGAAAGATTCAAAATATTTGGACGGGGACTCACTGTAAACAATGTCGTTGCTGAAGTTGTCCTTCCTCCATCCTGATTTGTCACTGTTATATATCTACCTCCTGCTGGAGCTGTGGATAAAATTGTGACATTTACAGTTAAAGAGGTGGGATCATTATAAGTTACATTGTTTATAATGATTGTTGTATCTTCTGGAGAGCCGGTTGAATCCTGAGAGAAAGAGACAGTTGAACCATTCTGGAATCCATCACCAGAGATATTTATATTTACATTTGATGCTCCCTGTCCTACTTTATTTGGAGAACATGAATTGATTACTGGTTTTAGAGTAATCTGGAAACAGTTTTCTTTTGTATATCTTCCTTTGTCTGGATTTATTACTGTGATTGAACGAAGCGTCGTTGTTGATGCTGTTGCTTCTACATTTATTTTAAATTTTAGTTGAGTTTTATCGCCTGATACATAGGTTACTGTTGTTACTGTTACTCCACCTCCTGATATTGTTATATCTGATGCCTGAATATTTGGGTCAAAATTTGCTCCTGTTAATGTTATTTCCCAACCCTGCGCTCCCTGCCCTACTTTATCTGGGGAAACAATGTTTATTATCGGTTTTGGATTTACTGTAAATACCCCATATCCTGTATGTTTACCTGCATCCGGGTTATATACTGTTATATTTCTTGCTCCTGTTCCTGCATCAGGATCAATATCAATTTGAGCTTGAATTTGAGTTGTGGAAATAAAAGAAGTCCAATCAACTGTAATTCCTGCACCAAAATCAGCAATACAGCCACTCTGAAAATCAAGTCCTGTTATTGTTACAACCTGGTCAACTGCTCCCTGACCTAAATTGTTTGGAATTGTGCCTAATACTGTTGGAGATTTATTTACTGTAAAAACACCTGAAAATGTAGATATTCCTTTATCTGGATTTTCTACTATTAAATCGCATGGTCCTGTTGCTGCATAAGAGGAGATTGAAATCTGAATTTTTATTGAATCCATTGCTTGATAGGAAGTAGAGGATACTGTTATATCTGGATTTGAAAACCAGGCATTACAACCGTATTGGAAATAATTACCCAAAACATTTATCCACTCATTTACACATCCCTGACCACGATTATCTGGAGACATAGAGGTAAAAGATGGTCGGTTTGTTATATTTAAAACTGTATTTGCACTGACTTTGTTTCCTTCATCTGGATTTACAATTTTCATATATCTTCCTCCTGTTGGAGCATTTGGGTCAATAGTTATGTTTATATTTAAACTACTGGGACTATTGAATGTTACATTGTTTATTGTTATTGTTGTATCTACTGGAGAACCTGATGGGTCTTGAGAAAACTGAACCTGACAGCCATTCTGGAAATAGTTTCCACTTACAACAATTGTCTGATTGCTTGCTCCCTGTCCTCTTACATTTGGGGAGAGAGAGGAGACTTCTGGTGCTGTGCTTACTGTAATAACATCATGAGTAACATAAGTTCCTGCATCAGGATTTGTTGCCCTTATTGCTCTTAAACCAGTTGCTGCTCCTAAGGAGATATCAACATTTACAGTTATTGTTGAGGGTATTGAAGAATAGTCATAGCTGTTTATTGTGAAGCCACCACCGATAAATTCTAAAGTACAGCCATTCTGGAAATTCGAACCTCTAACTGGAATATTTTGATTTGTTGCTCCCTGTCCTCTCACATCATAAGGGGAAGGAATAAAAAATACTTTAGGAGCAGGAGTAACTTCAAAAGCACTTAAAAGCGTATCATAACCAAAATCCTGATTAGTAACTTTTATATATCTCCAGCCAGTTGCTGCTGAACTTGAAATATCTATCTGACAGGTTACTTGTGATGAATTATCCACATTAGTCCAGTCAACATTTATCCCTGTTCCTTCAAAAGAAACTTGAGAACCAGAAAAATTTAACCCTGATATTACTATAATTTGATTCACACAACCTTGACCTCTGGAAGGTGGAGAGGGATCTTTTATTCCATAAATTGTTGGTTTTACATTTATTTTAAACCAAGAGGATTGGGTTATATTCCCCTGATCTGGATTTATAACTTTTACATCTCTCCATGTTGTAGGAGCAGAACTCGAAACACTTACAACTATTTCAATATTTCCTGCATCTATGAAATTGACTGAATTTATTCCTATTCCATCAGCTGGAATAAACTGGACATTTGGAGTATCCTGGAAATTACTTCCTGAAATGCTTACTGTGATATTAGAAGCATTTTGACCTAAAGCATTTGATGGTGTTCCTCCTGTGTTTATGGATATTAAAGTTGGTTTTGGATTTATTTTTAAACCTATACTTGCTGGGTCTGTTTGAACCCAACCTAAATCTGGATTGACTATTTTTATTGCCCTATTATTTAAAGTATCTGCATTTGGTCCAACTGTGATATTTACAACTAAAATTGCTCCAGAAAAGTAGCCACAACCTGAATAGTCATAAGAGTTTATGGTTATATCCGGGTCTGGATTAGCACCTAACATAAAATATACTGTACAACCACTCATGATATAATCACCGTTTATTACTATATCCTGATTTTGAGCATTTTGCCCTCTTTCAGTAGGACTGATAGAAGTAACTGCTGGAGCATATTTTACTGTGAATCCATCTGTTAAAGTGTTTGTTGTTCCATCTGGATTTGTAACTGTAATATTTCTTGCTCCTTCGGCTGCTACTGCTGAGATTGATATTTGAACCTTTATTTCTGTTGTGCTTACAAACGAAGTTGAGGATACTGTTATTCCTGCTCCAAAACTTGCTGTACAGCCATAGACAAAACTTTTACCTGTCACTGTTACCCATAAACTTGCTCTCTGGCCCGCTTCATTAGGAGAAGCAGCACTTACTGTTGGTAATATCCAGAAATAATAATTATTTGAATTCTGGCCTCCTCTTGTAACATAGACATTACCACTCACTGTTCCCTCTGGAACTGTAACTACGATCTCACTATCTGTCCAATTGACAACTTCTGGGTCATCATAATCAATCCATTTGTTGCTTAATTGTATTCCATCTCCTGCACTGGGTGAATCACCAAAATATCCTCCTTTTATGGAAATTGTATTGTTTACTGTCTGAGAAGAAGGAGAGATGGAATAGATATATGGCATGAAATGTAAATCACCATTTACACAAGTGATATATCCATATCCTGGGTCAGCAGCAGCATTGAATCCATATTTTATGGTAAATGCTGAAGTTTTACTTGAAGAAAAATCCCATTCAAATTCCACGACCAATCTGTCTCCATCCTCAACCTGAACCGCATTTCCTGCAACTCCTGTTATAATATCTTCACTTCTCCAACCTGAAAATGATTTTTTAGCAGTAGAAACAGGCGATATGATAAAAGTGTTTCCTCTTTTCCCTGAATCATCATTTTTCCACACATAAACACAACACCTTGCTGCAGAAGCAAGCCTTTTAGCAGCACTTTGATAAATTGAGGTATGAACTGTCCAGGTAGTGGTATCACCTATAAGGGTTGCCTTTAAAGGCCAAGAAAGATATCTTCTTGCTTCACCATACACAGTATAAACACCTGCAAAACTTTCGGAAACCTCTACCAAAGAAGAACCTGCTGTAGGAAGCATTATATAACCTAAAGCACCTGCTGTGTTAAAATCAGGGTCTATTGTATCTGATGTCTGAGGTTCTTCTGGTTTTGGATCACCTGTTTCTCCCTCTCTAAAATAAAGAGTGGTAGCAGAATATAATTGTATCACGCATACCAAAATAACAAAACCTAAAGACAAAAACAGTTTTTTTCTTATACTACTGCCAGTATCCATCTTATTTTAAAACCTCTAAAATTTTCTTTGCTCTTCCTCTTATTCTCGGATTTGACGATTTTGATTTTTTTAGCATAAACTTTTTTATTTTTTCTTTATACTTCCCAAAACTCCCTGTTAAAGCAACCCTTTCTAATCCCTCTATAGCTATTTCCTCCATCCTTTTGTCAAGAGAATCACCATAATTAAGCAATATCCCTGCTACTCTTTCTCCACCAATTCGAGATAAAGTAGCTAAAACTTGGTCTTTCAATTTTTCTTCACTTAAAAGCCCTTCTAAAAAATCTATAACTTTCTTTTTTCTATACCAGCTTAATGATTGAATTGCTGCTCTTCTTACTGCAAAATTTTTATCATTTTTTGCTATTTCTATAAATTTTTCTATTAAATCTTTATCCTGAAATTTTGAAAGGGAATTTATAGCACAAATTCTTACTCCTATGTCTTTGTCGTTTAATGCTTCTATTAAAGCATTTTTTGCTCTTATATCTTTGTAATTTCCAAGGTTTACTGCTGCTATTAATCTCTCTTCTCTTTTTGAACTTTTTATTTTTATTAAATCATCATCTAATCCAGCAAACAAATATCCTCTTAAAATCAGAAGGCAAAAAATACTAATTAACCATTTCATACCTCTCACCTCAGAGAAATTCTCTTTAAACTAAAAAGAACTTCCCTGAAGTAAGAAGAAAAGAAGAGATTTTACTCCCTTTTTACAAAGAAAAGGTGGGTAAGAGAA
>Ga0180300_10000355_pt1 | contig 19663 bp, 19 predicted proteins | sample GuaBasSediGuay15_FD_121798 | JGI IMG/M metagenome (GOLD analysis project Ga0180300, IMG submission 121798) | Subseafloor sediment microbial communities from Guaymas Basin, Gulf of California, Mexico - Guay15, Core 4569-2, 21-24 cm | ecosystem: Environmental > Aquatic > Marine > Hydrothermal...
GATATAGATGTTTTGGTTGTTGTTGACGATTTGGCTATGAGAATGACAAGAGAGGTTGTTGAGGCATATAAATTAATTGTTGAAAAAACAGTTGCAAAGATAAGCACAAGATTGCATGTTACTTCAATGACAATAACTTCTTTTTGGGAATATGTTAGAGCTGGAGATCCTGTTGCAATAAACATCTTGCGTGATGGTGTTCCGCTAATTGATCCTGGCATTTTTGAGCCATTGCAAGCATTGCTTATTCAAGGAAGGATAAGACCAACAAAGGAAAGCGTTTGGGTTTATTTTGGAAGAGCTCCGAGAACAATAGTTAATGCAAAGTGGCATTTGCTTCAAGCAACTTTGGATTTATACTGGGCAGTTATTGATGCTGCTCATGCTGCTTTAATGCACGTTGGTGAAATTCCTCCAACGCCAGAGCATGTTGCTGATTTACTTAGAGAAAGGCTTGTCAAAAAAAAGTTGCTAGAGCCGAAGTACGCTGAAACAATGGAGAAGTTTTACAGATTAATGAAGAAGATTACACATAGAGAAATAAAGGAAATACGCGGAGAAGAATTTGACAAGTTGCTAAAAGAAACTGATGAGTTTGTTAAGCGAATGAAGAGATTTATAGAATGAGCTTAGCTTTGTAGTTTTTATTCTACCATTTCTATTTCAATGTGCAAACCTTCAGGAATAGGAACTCGCATTACTAAGCGAAGTGCTCTCTCGTCAATGCCAAGATCAATAAGTCTTTTATGGACCCTTATTTCAAATCTATCCCAGGTTTCAGTACCCTCGCCGTCAGGACTTCTCCGAGTTGTAACGCGTAATCGCTTTGTTGGCAAAGGAATAGGACCGCGCATAACCACGCCTGTCTTTTCTGCTATGTCTTTTATATACTGACAAACCTGATTAATCTTGTTTATATCAGTACTTACAATCTTTATTCTTGCTTTCTGCGGCATTTTTTGAAAGAAGAAAAAGAAGTTGTTTATATTTCTTTTGGTTTTTTGATTTTAGTTAGCATTGGAGAGAACCGCATCTTTGCAAGAAAGAACTTCATGGTTTAAAAGAATGCTTAGAAAAAGAAGAAAAAACAAAAATAAATTAGACTTTTAAAGTATCTAGATTTGTTTCTTCACAAGCTCAACGCAGGTTCCTGCAGCGACTGTTTGTCCCATATCTCTTACTGCAAACCTTGACATTTGTGGGATTTCGTTCTGCTTTTCTATAACTACTGGTTGAACTGGCTTTATTTTAACTATAGCAATATCACCATTCTTAATAAAGTCTGGATTTTCTTCAAGTACTTCGCCAGTTGCTGGATTAAGCTTCTTTTCGATTTGTGTAACCTGACATGCTACTTGTGCTGTATGAATGTGGAAAACTGGCGTATAGCCAACGGTAATAACTGTTGGATGATTTAGCACAACGAACTGCGCTGTGAATTCTTCTGCTATTGTCGGTGGTGTATCTGGATGTCCGATAACATCGCCACGTGCAATATCTTTTTTGCCAACTCCTCTTATGTTAAAGCCAACATTATCGCCAGGTTCAGCTTTTTCAAGCGGCTCATGATGCATTTCTATACTTTTTACTTCACCAGTAACGCCTTTGCCTTCTCTTGCAGGAACAACAATGACTTTGTCGCCAACTTTCATCACACCAGTTTCTACTCTCCCGACAGGGACTGTGCCAATTCCAGTGATGTTGTAAACGTCTTGGATTGGTAGTCTAAGCGGTAAATCAACTGGTTTTTCTGGCGGTTGTAAGTTATCGAGCGCTTCTAAGAGAGTAGGTCCATTGTACCAAGACATATTTTCTGATTTCTTTACGACATTGTCGCCAGGATAGGCTGCTATTGGTACGAACTGGATCTTGCTAACGTCATACTTCACTGTTTGCAATAATTTTTCCACATCTGCTTTAACTTCGTTGAATCTTTTTTCATCGTATTTCACTATATCCATCTTGTTTATTGCTACAATTAGCTGATTAACACCCATTGTTCTAGCCAAGAAAACATGCTCCTTTGTCTGTGCCATGACGCCGTCGTTAGCAGCTACAACAAGGACACCAGCATCTGCCTGTGATGCTCCAGTAATCATGTTTTTAACGAAATCCCTGTGTCCAGGAGCATCGATGATTGTAAAGTAATATTTTGATGTTTCGAATCGTTTATGTGCTAAATCTATGGTAAGTCCTCTTTCTCGTTCTTCTTTTAAGTTGTCCATCACGAATGCGAACTCAAATCCTGCTTTTCCTAGTTCTTGTGCCTTTTCCTTTAATTTTCTCAGTGTTGCTTCTTCGATACTGCCAGTGTCGAACAAAAGCCTACCTACTGTCGTTGATTTACCATGATCTACGTGGCCAATAAATACAAGATTTATATGCGTTTTTTCCTTAGCCATTTTGAATTTTCACCCCCTTGCATTATTTTTATTTCACTTGATTTGTTTAAAAAATTTTCTATTCTGTTTTTATTCCTTTACGTTGTCTTATTTGATTTATTATTTTCATTTGAAGCTCATCTGGAAGTTTTTCAAAAAACTGGTCTACTAAAAACTGAGCGCCCCTGCCTTGTGTTGCTGAGCGAAGATCATTCGATAAACCAAAGCTTTCGCCGACTGGAATCTTTGCTTTGATCGTGACTTGGTGTTCTTCTTGATTGATCTCAAGCATTTGACCACGCCTGTTTTGCACAATCTTTGAAATCTCTCCTATAAACTCTGCAGGTGCTTCAAATTGCATTATTTGGACTGGTTCAAAAAGAACAGGTCTTGCTTGCATTATTGCTCCTTTGATTGCATCTCTAACTGCAGGAATTACTTGCGCAGGACCTCTGTGAATTGCGTCTTCGTGCAGCTTACAATCTACGAGCATTACTTTCATCTTTGTGCATGGTTCTCTTGCAAGTGGACCTGCTGACATAACCTGTTCAAAGGCGTCCATAACCATTTCAATAACTTCACCGATATGCACTATACCGCGAGTCATATCCATGAATACATTGCCCTTGTAAATATCCCTAACTTTTCTCGCATCGTCGCTGCTCATTCCTCTTGCTTCAAGTGCCTTTAATAAAGCCATGTCTTTTTTCTTTGCTCTCATTTCTGGTATTTCGCCTTCCTTAATTCCCTGATATATAGAATCTTCAAGTGGTTCTACAACTATGTAAAACTTATTGTGCTTGTTCGGGCTTTTTCCTTCTACTTCTGGTGACCTCTTCAAGACTGTTTCTCTATAGACAACAATTGGTGGTGATGTCTTAATGTCGACACCTTTCTTTGTTCTAATTCTATTTTCTATAACTTCAAGATGAAGTTCTCCCATCCCATGTAAAAGATGTTCTCCTGTTTCTTCATTGATTTCAACCTGGATAGAAGGATCTTCTTTTGCTACTGTCTTAAGAACCTCGATTAGTTTTGGAAGGTCGCTTGGTTTTGCAGCCTCAACAGCTTTTGTTACAACTGGCTCGAATAAATGTTTTAGAGCTTCGAAAGGTTCCATTTCAATGCTGCTTACTGTTTCACCAGCATAAACGCCTTTTAGTCCTGCAATGCCGATGATGTTTCCTGCAACTGCCTTATCGATTGGTATTCTTGTAGGTCCTTTGTAAACATAGAGATTTTGAACGCGTGTTTTTTTCTTAGCCATATTCATAAAGACTTCCTGACCCTTTTGAAGTATGCCTGAAAAAAGTCTTCCTGAAGCAATTTCTCCTGCATGCGGATCAACAACTATCTTTGTAACAACAAAGGCAGCAGGCCCGTCTGGCGAGCAGTTGAGCAAAGCTTTTCCTACTTCGCTATCGAGATCGCCATGCCAGATTTTTGGTATTCGATAATGTTGTGCTTCAACTGGATCAGGCAGATGTTTGATTACCATATCAAGAATTATCTGGTGCAATGGCGCTTTCCTGAAAAGCTTTTTCCACTCTTCTTCTGTTTGGTAAGCTTCGATTATGTCTTTGAAGGTAATATTATGTTTTTGCATATAGGGCAGGCTTAAAGCCCATTTATGGTATGCACTGCCAAATGCAACACTTCCATCTTGAACAGAAACCTGCCATTTTTCTTTAAATTCAGGAGGAGCTATTCTTGCTATGAATTTGTTGACGCCTGCTATTATTTTGATAAAGCGTTCTTGCATTTGTTCAGGTGTTAGCTTTAATTCTTTTATTAGTCTATCAACTTTATTGATAAACAGAACAGGTTTTACACGTTCTTTTAATGCCTGACGCAGAACAGTTTCTGTTTGAGGCATCATTCCTTCAACAGCACAAACAAGAACAACTGCACCGTCGACAGCCCTCATTGCTCTGGTCACGTCACCGCCAAAATCAACATGGCCTGGAGTATCAATTAAATTAATCAAGTATTCTTTATCTTCATAGCTATGAACCATACTGCAGTTGGCTGCATCAATTGTAATACCCCTAAGCTGCTCATCTTCTGCAAAATCAAGTATTAATCTTTCACCAGCAACAGCTTCGCTTATCATTCCTGCTCCTGCAATTAGGCTATCGCTTAGTGTTGTTTTTCCGTGATCAATATGCGCAGCTATGCCAATATTTCTAATCTGGGCTGGTTTATTCATCAAATCCTTTATTTTTTGGATTATTTCTTCGTCGGTTGGCATTTTTTATCCTTTCCTTTCTTTTTTCTTTTTGATAATCCATTTAACTTTTGAAGGGTTCCTTTTTAGCTTGAGCATATTTTTCTCGCATTTTTTACTACAAAAATAAAGTATTTTTCCATCGCGCTTAACAAACATTTTTCCAGTACCGGTTTTGAGCTCAGAGCCGCAGAAACTACACTTCGGCATTTTAGACACCAACCATTCGCCCTTTCTTTTCTAAAGGCCTTGCTTCGATTTCAGTTTCTCTCAGCATTAGGATGTCGCCAATTTGAACAGGTCCCTTTACATTTCGTCTCATTATTTTATCCTTGTCCCTTCCTTCAAGGATTCTTACTCTGACTTGTGTTGCTTCGCCTCTCATACCTGTTCTTCCAATAAGCTCTTCAACTCTCGCTGCATAAGCCTTGGTAAATTTTATGCCTCTCGCTGCTGTTTCTTTCTTCTTTTCTCTTTTCCGCATTTTTTTGACTGCCATTTTTATTCTTTGGTTTTTTCTTCGGATTGTTTTTCCTCAACCTTCTCCTCAACCTTCTTTATTTCTTTTTTAGATTTTTCCTCTTCTTTTTCTTTCTTGCTTTCTAACAATTCCTTGATAAGCTTTGATGCTTCACCTTCAGCAATTATAGCAACAGAAGCTGTTGGAACTGCTAAACCAGCAACAGCACCAAGTTCTTCTTTGCTCGGAACAACAAAACAGGTTATACCTTTCTCTTCGCATAAAGGCGGAATGTGCATTGTAACTTCTGGAGGATTTACATCTTTTGCAATCACCGCAATCTTTGCCTGTCCTTTCTCAATAGCTTTTGTTGTTTCATTTGTGCCTTTTTTGATCTTGCCTGTTTTTCTTGCAATTTCAATTGCTTCGTATAATTGCTCAGCTTTTTCCTTTGAAAGTTCTATTGTTGGCATTTTATTCACCTTGACTTTTATTGATTTCAATGGTAGGAGGCAAGAATGATTGCTTGCCTCTCTCGAGCAATTGTTTTGCTCTCATTAATCATGGGCTTTTTTTAGTATGGTTTTGATAGTAAAAAAAGATTTTATTTAAAAGGTTTTTGGATTTTATTTTTTCTTCGCATAGCTGTTCAATGTCACCTGCGATAATGCTATTGAAACAAAAGCAAATGCTATGAAAAAGATAAACAGCAAAACAAAACTATATTTCCCTTTTGAGAGCTGCTCTATCGCTTTGGAATATTTCCAGTAATAAGATATCATTAGCCCTACTGCTATAAAGACGAGAATAACCCCAACAAATACTCCAAACGCGTTAGCAATTGAACCAAATATTGATATTAAAAATGCCCAGACTACCAACATTGGATTTGGTGCATCTTTTACTTTTAGCTCATGCAACTCTTTTGCTGTTGAAACAAGCCAGTACAATCCGTAGATACCAAACGTTATTAATGTAAATACAATCACCAAAGCCGGATTTCGATATTTAACCATTTTTTATCCTACCAAACTTTTTTGTTTTTGAATTTTTAAGTCTTTAAAAAGTTTTTTGAAATTTAATTTTGTATCTATGCAAGTGGACAAGTAGCTATAAGAGGTGTTGATATTTTGAACAATATTTTTTCAAAAACAAAAATTTTAAATAAAGATTGCTTTGCCGCAAACTTATGACGCTTGACAAGTTAGTAGAATGTGGCGAAGAGGCAAAAGTCGCTGGTAGAAAATCTTTTGATAGGCGGGTGCTTTATGAAGGTACTAGGAACATATTAATATCACCAGTTAGGGGGCATATTGAACAAAGGAAAATAAAAATTCAAGTGGTGCATGAATTGTACGATAGCAGGAGCTGTATTCGAGTTAATGTATTCGGCTTTGTTAACGGACACGATAAGAATGACGGTTCTTATTGTTTAAGCAAAAGATGTCCAATTGACGATGTTAAAAGAGAAATAAAAGAAAAAGGATATTTCTGTGCGTTTGGTCATGAGATATACCTTCATCTCGATTTCTTGCGGAACGTTTAAATAGTTCATGCTGATAGGGTTTTGCATGAAGAAAATTGAAAAAGAGATTCTGATATGCGCTTTAGAGAACGCTGTTAAATTCGGCGGTAAAGCAAATGTTGGTGCAGTTATAGGAAAGATTATCGCTTCTAACCCAGAACTTAAAAGAAAAATAAAATCAATTTCAGCATCAGCTAAAAAAATCGTTGAGGAAGTTAATTCTCTATCATTAGAAGATCAAAAAAAGAAACTTAAGAAGATTTCTCCGGAAAAGAAAAGAGAGATAAAGAAAAAAGAAAGAGAAAAAAGATTGCCAGAACTAAAAAATGCACAGAAAGGAAAGATAATAATGCGTTTTGAACCGAGCCCGAGCGGGCCATTGCATATAGGACATGCAATTACAATCGGACTTAATATTCTTTATTGTAAAAAATACAACGGAAAATTAATTCTAAGAATTGCTGATACAAATCCAGAAAACATTGACATTGAAAGTTATAGAATGATTATCAACGATGCTCGTTGGCTAAACTCTGCTACTGACTCTGTTCCTATGGAAATTTATTTTCAATCAGAAAGGCTCGGAATTTATTATGATTATGCAGAGCAGTTAATTGCACTTGGCAAGGCATATGTTTGCACCTGCAATCCTGATGAATTTAGAACTTTGCTGTTTAAAGGAAAGGCATGTCCTTGCAGAAAGCTTTCTAAAAAGGAGCATTTGCTTAGATGGGACAGGATGTTTGTTGAGTATAAACCAGGAGAAGCTGTTGTGAGGATTAAAACTGATTTAAAACATAAAAATCCTGCTATAAGGGATTGGGCTGCTTTGAGAATATGCGAAAAACCACACCCAAGGAAAAAGGATGCAAGGGTTTGGCCTTTAATGAACTTTGCAGTAGCTATTGACGACATGCTGATGGGAGTAACGCACACGATCAGGGGTAAAGATCATCAAGACAATGCAGAAAAACAGGCATATATTTTCAGATATTTCAAAAAAACCCCTCCAATAAATCTATTTATAGGAAGGATCAACTTCGTCGACCTTGAATTGAGCGCTTCAAAAACAAGGAAATTAATTGAGTATGGCGAATTCGATGGATGGAGCGATATAAGACTGCCTTTTTTGATTGCTTTGCGCAGAAGAGGATATCAAGCAAAAGCGTTTTTGCAGCTTGCTGAAAGTTTTGGAGTAAGCAAACATGACAAGGTTGTTAATGCTGATGAGTTTTACAAAATTTTAAATGCGTTTAACAAGGACATAGTTGAGCCTAAGGCAAATAGATATTTCTTTGTTCCAGACCCTGTTTTAGTTAAAATTGAAAATGCTCCGGCAAAAGAAGTTAAGATAAAACTGCATCCTGATTTTCCGAAACGAGGGACTAGGATGTTCAAAACAAAAGAAAGATTTTATCTGTGGAAGGAAGATGTCAAGCGAATAGAGGAAGGAAAGCTATACAGATTGATGGATTGTCTTAATTTTCGGAAAGAAGGAAAAAGATTTATTTTTGATTCTGAAGATTATGAAAAATATAAGCGGGAGGGTGAAGCAATCTTTCACTGGTTACCTGCTGATGAAAAACAGCTAATTAAAGCTGAATTGTTGATGCCTGATAAAACATTGATAAAAGGACTTGGAGAAAAAAGACTAAGCGAAGTTAATGTTGGCTCTGTTGTCCAGCTCGAGAGAATAGGATTTTCAAGGCTGGATAGCAAGCAAAAAAACAAAGTTGTTTTTTGGTTCGCACACAGATAGCTCAAACTTAACACGAAAAATGAATATACTCGTCGCTGCTTTGATTATAACATTAATAAATTCATCTTTTGGATTTGTTGGACTTTTTAGTTTGTTCGTTAAGAAAAGAAAGCTTGATGCAATTGCAAGTTCTCTTATCGCATTATCTGCTGGCACATTGCTTGGAGGAGGATTATTTCATCTATTAAAAGAATCTTTTATTCCATCGATGGTTGTGATTGGCTTTTTGGCTTTTTTCTTGTTGGAGGAAGTATTACACTGGCACAGGTGCAGGATATGTACCATTCATCCATATTCATATTTGATTTTAATTGGAGATGCCATTCATAATTTCATTGATGGCATAGTGATTATTACCTCTTTTCTTGTGAGTTTTAAGCTAGGATTGATAACAAGCTTTTTGATATTGCTTCATGAGTTCCCTCAAGAACTAGGAATATTTGGCGTTTTGGTTAAGGGCGGCTTTGAACGAAAAAGAGCAATGCTTAATGCTTTTCTTGTTCAAACCACATCTATTCTCGGTGTGATTGTTGGCTCTTTATTTGTTAGTACTGTTAAACATATCTCGGTTTATATTATTCCTTTTGCTGCAGGCGGATTTATTTATATCGCTGCAAGCGATTTGATTCCAGCAATACATCAAGAAAAAGGAATTCAAAAATTGAAAAGCGTATTGTGGATGATAGTTGGAATTCTTTTGCTTGCATTTATTTAGAATAAAATTACTATCTTACTCTTATTGCTTCTAAATTTCTTGGAGCTGTGGTTTCGAGTTTGTATGCTTTGTGGATAGAAGAAGCTAAGTCAAGACATCTAGCGCTTTCTCCGTGCTGAATAATGACTTTTTTTGGCCTTGGCGTGCAGCGATAAACATAGTTCATTAATTCGCGTCTATCAGAATGTGCTGTTATTTCTAGCTTAAGAACTTCCATTTTGATTTGAACAAGTTCTTGCTTTGTCCCGTTTTTAAAGACGAATTCTCTCTCGCCTTGCTGGATTCTTCTACCAAGAGAACCTTCGCCCTGATAACATGTGAAAATCAATGTGTTTTTTGGATTATCGCATAAATGTTTAAGGTATTCAACTGATGGGCCTCCAACAAGCATACCACTAGTGGCTTGAATAACACATGGTCCTTCTTCTTCAATAATTTTCATTCTTTCCTTTTTACTGCCCACTCTTTTGAAAATGCTTGACAAGAAAGGATTTTGATCGCGATGGAATATCAAACGCCTTATTGAGCTGTTTAAATACTCTGGATATGCTGTGTGTATTGCTGTAATATCCCAAACCATTCCATCAATATATACAGGAATTGGTTCAAGTTCTTTTTTTCTAATAAGCTCCTCTATCATCAGCATAACTTCTTGGCCCCGACCTGAACCAAGAACAGGCATTAAAACCTTGCCATTGCGATCTATTGTTCTTTTTATCGCGTCTGCAAGTTCTTTGTCAGCTTCTTTTTGTGGCGGCATAATGTTTGTTTTTCCACCGTATGTGCTTTCAAGGATCAAGGTTTCACACCTAGGAAATTGCGTGTTTGCAGGATCAAGCAGCCGTGTTCTGCCAAACTTAAGGTCGCCTGTATAAACAATGTTGTGAAGACCGTTTGCAATATGGAGATGAACTAATGAACTTCCTAGGATATGGCCTGCGTTGTACAAAGTAATTCTAACATCTGGTGTAATATCAGTTACTTCTTCATATTCAAGTGTTATTGTGTGCTTGACCATTTCTTTAATCTCTTCTGATGTAAATAAAGGTTCTTTTCCTTCTGAACGCATGATCTTTACAAAATCAAGAAGCAACAATGTTCCTGTATCCCTAGTTGGTGTTGTCATATAAACAGGACCTTTGTAACCGAATTTGAAAAGATACGGCACAAGGCCTATATGGTCAAGATGTGCATGTGAGACAATAACAGCATCAAGTTCTTTTATGCTGAATTCAGGTGCATCAAGAAAGGGATATGCTTCTTTGCTATCTGATGGTAGTGCGGTGTTGATTCCACAATCAAGGAGAACCCTGCTTTCTGGTGTTTGCAAGAACAAACAGCTTCTGCCAACTTGTCTTGCTCCGCCGAGAAAGGTTATCCTAACCCATTCTTTTTTCTTTCCCCTTAACCAGCCGTCATAGATTCTATGGCCTACCCTATCTAGGAATTTTCTTCTATATTCGCTTTCTTGATAAAGCACTGCTCGTATGCTTTCGATTAGCTTGCTTCTTATTGCCGGTGATCTTCTTATCAGAGGTACCCAAAATGTCTTTTCCCTTATTTCTCTTAGAATCTCGCCTTGCTTTCCTATAGCCAAGCCTGGTTTTTCAACCTCTATAATAACGCGGCTTCTTTGTGGGTCAAACAAAACATTTGTTATTCCTGCTTCAGCTGGAATTATTTTTTCTATTTTTTCTTTTGCTTTTTCTACTTCAAGCACTATGCTTGGATCAGGCCTTAGTTCTATTCTTTTTTTGAATTCATCTACTATGGCCTTAATTACGCCTTTGTTATCGATAAAGAAGTCCCTATCAGATGTATAGAGCACTATATTTGCTCCTTCAAAACATGCTGTTGTTATTCTTGTTTCAGCTTGCGGAATGCGTTTTAATATTTCTTTTAAAATGTCTGTCATTTTCTATCTTAATCAATTTCAGAAGATAAACAGCTTCAGCTTTTTTCAAGATCGATTTTGATTTCTTTTGTGAGCACTTTTTTAACGCCTTTGTCTGTAATTGTATAAACATCAATTCCGTCTCCGCTTGCTGAGTCTCGCTGTAAAGCACTGTTGATTGATCTTATGGCGAGCTTTATTGCGTCTTTAACAAGCATGTCTTTTTTGTACGATGCTTCGAGCAATCCATAGACTAACTCTGAGCCACTACCTGTTGAGACAAAATCTTTTATTTCTGTAATGCTTCCGTCTGGACCCACGTCGTATAGATGAAAACCTTCTACGTCAATACCTGCAACGAGGAATTGGCTTATTCCTGGAATCAAGCTTAGCTTTCTTATGTTTTCATAAACCAATCCTGCAAGCAAGCTTGCTGCTTCCTTTACCAAAGGTTTTTTTCCTGTTCTGATCTCTTTAAGTTTTAATTCTGCTCTGATTATCTTAACAAGCAACTGAATATCTGAAACTGTTCCTGCTGTTGTAACGGCTATTTCATCTGTGATTTTGACGATCTTTTCTACTTTTTTTGCTGCAATGAAGTGGCCTGCTGTTGCTCTTTTATCTGCCGCTAGGACAATACCATCTTTACATAGCAAGCCTAAAGTTGTAGTACCGGTTTTCAATTCTTTTTCCATCAACAACACCTCAGAATTCTTACGTTGAGGAAAAGGGAAGGAATATATAAATATTTCGAAATTGAATTTTGGTTTCCCAAAAGATATTTGGATAAGAATCTTCTTTTTTAGGAAAAAAGAAGCAAAAAAGATGAAACTAACATGTGCAATTTAATGAAGTCCTTGTTAGAAGATTTGGGCGGAGCTTTCTGCAGAGCTGTTAGTTTCCTTTTACGGAGTAAAAGTTCGAGCCGAAGCAAGAAAGTTTGAGAGCCTGTTTTTTATCCGATGTGTTCGGAAGGAACTAATCTTTTAATAGTCTGTGCAAATCCAAATTCCAATAGCTCTTCTGTTAACATGTCAATATACTTATGTGGCATCCGACCCCACAAACTCGTTATTCCAACTCGTTTCAAGTAAGCTTCTATAATTTCATGTACTAATGTTTCATCTATATTATTCTGTGAACCTCCTACACCCACAAGAACTTCTAATCCGGATCCAGAACAATACCCCGCTCCAACTTTTAGTCGTTTAGAATACTTTATACGCAATCCTTCCTCAACCATTTTTTTTAAGAATTCATCAGAGAGGGCAGGCACTCGTCCATGAACTAACTCGGATATTAATTTCTCTAGACTGGGATTAGAACCATAAGAACTCTCATACCTCTCTAAAGCACCGTATAGGATTCTCTGCTTAAAAAAAAATGGGATCTAATGGAGGATTTGGATTAAACCCCTCTTCTTTTTTGAAGGTGAAACAATTAAATCTCTCAGATGCCCTTCCCACTAATTCTTTTATATAGGTGGGATATCTACCAGTTCTACGTTGGTCCAGAGGTTCAATTATAATTCGATTATTACCATCTAATTTTATTTCTATCGGGGGCTCTGGCTTCCAACGATGCCTTTCAATAATTTGACGTTCGGTCTCGTAAAAGTCTCTACAATCTTCTGCTTCTAAAATAAATCTATACCCCATCGATATAAGATTATTACAAAACATTTAAATCTTTCTATATTGGCTTTGCTGAAACCCTCAGCAACACCGAACAAAAATATAAGGCTGCCAAGGAAACTGAAAATCAAGAAAAAAATTATTCCGCGGATATCTAATAGTTCAGGCATTCCAAATCAAAAAAAATAAAAAAGAAAGCAAAACAGAGCTGGAATGCAGGCCGTGGAAGAAAATATTGGCAGGAAAGTGCTTGATGAACTAGTTTCTACAAGAGACCTTGATAAAGCAAAACAGTTAGTAAGTCAATTTGGAGAGCTCGGAAAAGACTATACTGGTTTTATAGATGCCTGTAAAACATTAGAAGAATACATAAAAAGGTATTCGGTTGAAAGACCTGAAACAGTTCCTTTTTTATGTGTCGCGGGAAAATATCTTACTGAAACAAATCTTAGCAAGAACAAAATAAAGAACGGAAGAACAATTCGACAAAAATTGCTTCACGGTGAAATCGATGATTTATCAATGATTTATTGTTGGTGTGCAGCAGAATTGTTTGGTTCTAATTGGATAAAAAGATTATATAGAGATATTGTAAACAAAAGAACTGCTGAAGAAAGTGCTATCTTAATATGTGAAATCTTCAAGCATTCTAATGTCGGCATTCCAAAAGCTGTTTTAGAAAGAATTGAAGATTATGTTTATTAGAACCAGAATTTAACACGAAAACTTTATTAAATCCTTTTAGTTGGCTTGAGGAGATGAAACAATTAGTGCAGCCAGAAGTTAATATCGGCTTGGTCGGGCATGTTGATCATGGAAAAACTACTTTGGTTAAGGCTCTTTCTGGCATTTGGACAGATACGCACAGTGAAGAGCTAAAAAGAGGCATTACCATTAGACTTGGTTATGCGGACTGTATTTTTTACAGATGTTCAAAATGCGGAAGGTATGGTGTAAAAAAGATATGTAAATGCGGTGCTGAAGCAGAGCCTTTGCGAAAAGTAAGCTTTGTCGATGCTCCTGGACATGAGAGTTTGATGGCAACTATGCTTAGCGGAGCGACAATTATGGATGGCGCTCTATTGCTCATAGCTGCAAATGAAAGCTGTCCACAGCCACAAACGAGAGAGCACTTAATGGCTTTGCAGATAACAGGAATAAAAAACATAGTTGTAGTTCAGAATAAGATTGATACAGTTAGTGAAGAAGGGGCGCTTAAGAATTATGAAGAGATCAAACAATTTCTTTCGAATACGCTATATAAAGATGCTCCTATAATACCTATTTCAGCACAGCAAGAAGTTAACATAGATGTCCTTGTTGAAGCTATTGAAAAATTCATTCCTACCCCAAAAAGGGATCCGACTAAAGATCCAATCATGCTGGTTGCAAGAAGCTTTGATGTCAATAAACCAGGAACGCTGCCAGAAAATCTCGTTGGTGGTGTTTTAGGCGGCAGTATAAAACAAGGAAAGTTAAGAGTCGGAGATGAGATTGAGTTGAAGCCAGGAATAGAAATCGAATCGCATGGAAAAAAGGAATGGAAACCGATCACAACAAAAATTATAGAAATAAGAACTGGCGGTGGAAAAGTCGATGAAGCCGGTCCAGGAGGAAATCTTGGTGTGCAAACATTGCTTGATCCGAGTCTAGCTAAAGGTGATGCACTTACTGGAAGCATAGTGGGTTTGCCTGGAAAGATGCCTCCTGTGTGGAACAAATTAAAGCTTGAAGTTCATTTACTCGAAAGAGTTGTCGGTACAAAAGAAGAGCTGAAGGTTGAACCACTTAGAATGAACGAGCCGCTTATGCTTAATGTTAATGCCGCTGCAACAGTTGGCATTGTAACAAAGGTTTTAGAAAATGGAAACAAAATAGAATGCGCACTTAAATTGCCTGTTTGTGCTGAAGTCAGAAATAAAGTTACAATAAGTAGAAGAATTGGAAATAGATTCAGGTTAATTGGCTATGGCATAATTCTATAGGAAGGATGCTTAAATTTAAAGTGCGATACATTTTCACACCAAGCCACTCATTACAATAACGCCAAGCGCAACCATAATAAGTCCTGCGATTAGATGAAGCAATCTTATGTTTCTTTCTTTCCACGCTTTTGCTTTTTCAACTGTTGTGAAACCCCAGAACACAAAAAGGGTTATTATAATTAAAGGCAATATGAAGAAAAGGTTATAGATAAGCAAGATTGGTGTTGCCATTAAGCGTGTTGTTTTTTCAGCAAGCAACCCTAAAACAAAAATGTAGGGACCACCAGTGCAGGGAAGCTCAAATAAGCAGACAAGAAAGCCCATGAAAAAGGCGCCAATCGGAGAGGTTACGCTTCTAAGCAGCCGCTGTAAAGAAGGACGCCACTTCTTTGGAATTTCCATAACAAAACCACCAGCGCCATATTTGAAAAAATCTTTTATGTTTAGTATGCCTATTATAATAGCAAGCAAGCCAATGAATTTGTAAAACCAATAGCTTAAACCGGTTATTTGTAAGGCAGAAAAGAGACCAAGCCCGAAAAGAAAATAGACTATATAAATAGAAATAGTGAATGCTATTCCTGCTTTCAATGCTCTTTTTCTTTCGCCTGTTACAAGCAATGTGCTTAGTAAAATAAGTAGAACTGCAATGGCGCATGGATTTATCGAGTCTACTAAAGCTGCGCCAATGACTGTAAGCATTGATATTGTTCCAAAACGCTGCTCAACAGTTGAAGCAGGACCTGTAACTGCTTTCTTTACTTCAGTTTGCTTTTCTAACGTTGGGCATGCACTTACATTGTTTTCCTTTATTGCATCAAGCAAATGGTCAAGTATTGGCTTATCACCTACAAAATATTTATTGACAAGAAAAACAACAGGAACGCCACGTTCATAATCTGAAACATTATATGCATCAAAGTATTTCATTAAAAGTTGGAGGTTCGTTCTGTTATTGTAAATTTCAAATCTATGGATTTTAATGCCGGGATATATTTTTTCCAAAGTTTCAAGGTATGGTTCAACCCTTGCGCAATGCGGACAACCTTGGCCATAGAAAAAGTAGACGCATGCTTCTAATGTTTTTTGTGTGTTTTCAGCGAATGCAATGTCAGGAATAATAAGAGAAAACAAGCAAAAAAAGATCATTATGTATGGGACCTTCCACCTCATTTTGAGCTTGGAAAAATTGACTTGTTTAAAAATTTTTCTTGATATTGACGATTTTCAAACTATTGGTAATTCAAGATTTATTTGGATAGCCCCGGGCGGATTTTCGTTCCCTTTCCGTCTTTTTGATCAAACTTTTTCTAAAAGTTTGGCGGAAAGGGTTAATTCGAACCGCCGTCGCGAGGTCCAGAGCCTCGCATGCTTGGCCGCTACACCACGGGGCTATTGTGATAAGCACTAAAGAAATAGATTTAAAAATTTATCCCGAAATTGGGGCTACATAACCAAGTTTTATAGATGATTGATCATTCCAGATCTGGTAGCTTCGATGCAAAAGGTTCTAAAGAATGTAAAGCAAAGTTTATCTTTTCTTCGTACCTCTTTTTTCTTTGCATGGGCTTTAAGATTCTTATGGATATAAAAATTTTCTGCAGCTATTTAATTTCATAATAAGAAAGCATCTCTTCTTCAACAAAATGGAGCTTTCCGGGAATAACTAAACAATATGGAGGTTTTCCAAAATCAACCGATCTTAGCTTATCGAGTTCGGCATAGACGATTTTATGGTCAAAACAACCAATTCTTGCACAGCCCAAAGCTTTTGTTTTTGGCAGGATTCCTTTTTTGATCAGATAATCACACGCTTCTGCTATGGTTAGGAAGCGATTATTTCCTGGGTCCAAGTCAAGAAGAAAGAGTGTATGCAAGCCGAACTGTTGGTTTTGCTTTAGTACTTCAATTGGGTAATCAGTTTCATGAAATGGTATTGACGCTGTTCTGCCAAACTTGTAAAGTTCTAATCCTGTTATTCCAATAGCAGTTAGAATTGATGCATTATGCATTACTCGAATCTCAACATTTTGTTTTTTAGCCTCAAGAAACAAGGTTATATGTGTTGTTGCAGAGAAAACATCTCCAATGATGAGCAAAGCAATGTTTTTTTCTTTAGCTTTTTTTATTAACTCGTGACTTTCGACGAGTTTTCTATTTGCAAGCATAATCCGTTTGCCTGTTATTTTTTCTAGAGCTTCCTTGCTACATTGAAGGATAGATGTGTAATTTTCAAGAAAAACCTCATCACAATTTTTAATAGCGTCAAGAGCCTCAATGGTTAAGCTTTTTTCATTGCAAAGTCCAACACCAATCAAGTAAAGCATTTTCTTGTTGTATTTTTATTTTAATCGAAAGTATATTTTCTAATCAAGAAAAGTTTATATAGAAGTTTAATTTTTAAATTTAACGTTAAGGCGGTTTAGAATTAGTTTTTAGGCGGTTTTAGTTCAAGGCGGTTTTAAGGCGGAACTTGACGAATTCTTGTTAAGGTTAGTTAGTCGTATAAGGCGGTTAATTCTGAAAGTAAAAAGACAAGGTAGTATATAAACATTTGTGTTGAACAAACAATATATTACAAAAAACAAAACAAAAAAGGAGGTAAACAAAATGGAATTTATCGTTGAAAATGCCATGCAAAACATGCCGAAGTATGAAGACGTCGAGGTTGGACAAGCAAACATAAAAGTAGTTGGAATCGGGGGTGCTGGTAATAACATGGTTTGTTGGCTTTATAACAAAGGAGTAAAAGGGGCTGAAATCGTTGCTGTAAATACAGACAAACAACATCTTGATGTTACTAATGCTGATAGAAAGATCATTATTGGAAGAGAACTCACTAGAGGTCTTGGATGTGGGGGCTTTCCTGAAAAAGGAGCTCAAGCAGCGCAAGAGAGTGTGCAAGAATTAAAGGACGTTCTAAGAGGAAGTGATATGGTTTTTGTTTGCGCTGGGGAAGGCGGTGGCACTGGAACTGGAGCCGCGCCAGTTGTAGCCCAAGTAGCTCGAGATGCTGGAGCTATTGTAATTGGTACTGTAACAATGCCATTTAACATTGAGAGAGCACGATGCGATAAAGCTGAATTTGGATTACAGCAACTAAGACAGGTTTGTGATACTGTCATTGTGATCGATAATAATAGACTTGTTCAAATTGCAGGCAATCTGCCAATAAGACAAGCATTTGCTGTCGCTAACGAGTTAATAGCAACAATGATTAAAGGCATAGTTGAAACTATTGCTGTTCCGAGTTTGGTTAATCTTGACTATGCTGATGTGAAAGCAATTATGACTAATGGCGGAGTTGCTGCTATTGGTGTTGGAAGCAGCGACACAAACAATAGGGTTGAGGAAGCTGTTAGAGGCGCTTTGACAAATCCTTTGCTTGATATTAGCTATGAAGGTGCTACTGGTGCATTGATTCATGTTATTGGCGGACCTGACATGACTTTAGATGAAGTTAATAGAATTGGTGAGCTTGTCACAGAAACGCTTGACCCTGATGCAAATGTTATCTGGGGAGCAAGAATCGATGAAAACATGAAAGGAAAACTTACTGTTATGACAATAATAACTGGTGTGAAATCGCCATGGATTTTAGGAAAAATCGATTATAGAAACCCAAGTCCACAAACAAAACAGCTTAGTGAAGAACTTGGTATAAAACTTGTATAGGGTAATGTTCAGCTAGTTCTGAACCACCACCCCCAACAGCCGCCCTGCCCGGCTTTGGGCAGGGTTTTATTTTTTGATTTTTCTTTTTGCTTTTTCTAATTGTTTTTTAACCGCTTCTCTTAGAACTTGACCATAATAGCCGAATACAGCTGGTTTGTTTTTCAAACGTTCTTTCCATTTGTTGAAATAGGTTACTTGCTCGACTTTGTCGCGCTCTGTTTCTGCTGGTGATTCGTCTGGATAGCCTATTGGAACTATTGCTTGAGGTCTTGCTTCATCAAGCTTTATGTCAAGGATTTTAGCAATGAGTTCTTCATCAAAAGCACCGACCCAGCAAGCTCCAAGGCCAAGGGCATGAGCTGCTAAGAGCATGTTTTGTATAGCGGCTGCGCAATTTTGAATTGCATACAATCTTTTTCCTCGAAGTCCGTAGAAACGTTCTACTTTTCCTTCAAGAGAGCAAACTACTATTAGAACAGGAGCTGTTTCAAGCCAGTATTGTTCAAGTGCGGCTTCTGCTATCTTGTGCTTTAATATAGAATCTGTTACTATGATGAAACGCCAATTTTGCAGATTTCCACTGCTTGGCGCATGAGTTGCTGCTTCTATGATTTTATAGAGAATATCCCACGGGATTTCTCTGTCGAGGAATTTTCTTATAGAACGTCTTGTTTTGATACAGTCAAAAGCTTCCATAGAATAAAGTTTGTTTGTGCAAAATAAAAAGATTATGGAAAATTTTTTTAATTTTTTTAGCACTTTGCTATTTATGAAGAGACCTCTGTTTGTTTCTTTTAGTGGAACACACTGCGTTGGAAAAAGCACATTACTTAAAGAGATTGCGAATAAATTGAAAAGGAAAGGGTATTCTGTAATAGAAGTTGAAGAGTATGCAAGAAAAGTTCCAAGAGAATTTCATGGAACTTTAAAAGGTCAGCAATTAATGTTTGAAATCTTGAAAAAAGAACTTGTTAAAGCTTCTACGAAAGACGCTGATATTGTTTTAATTGATAGGTCTCCTATCGATATTATTTATTACATTTTGTTTTTTGCATGCGCCAAACAATGGACTGTTGAAGAAATAAAAAGTTCAGTTAAATTTCTAAAGGATACCTCTGAGCTCATTTCTAAGTTTGATTTACTTTTTTACATCGACGGCGTTGACGCAATTAATATCGCTGATGATGGGTTCAGGTTTACCGACGAGCATAGCAGACACGCTGTTGATCTAATTGCAAAAAGTTTCTATGTCCTTGCGAGGAATCTCGGATTCATAAAGATAAAACAAAAAGCAAATGCCGTAGCTGAAACTGCTAACGAGATAATTGATTTGATAGAATCTAAAATTAGAAACAAATCAAAGAAGTGAAGATTTAAAAATTCATTTTTTATTTTAGTTTAATTATGC
>Ga0180300_10000356_pt1 | contig 19660 bp, 22 predicted proteins | sample GuaBasSediGuay15_FD_121798 | JGI IMG/M metagenome (GOLD analysis project Ga0180300, IMG submission 121798) | Subseafloor sediment microbial communities from Guaymas Basin, Gulf of California, Mexico - Guay15, Core 4569-2, 21-24 cm | ecosystem: Environmental > Aquatic > Marine > Hydrothermal...
ATGTGTTGGTATGGCAAAATTAAAAGGACATTTTGTTTCTTATATTTCTGGTGCTTTTTTAGTAGCCACTTTGTTGCTCATTCTGTTTATGGCTGTGACAGCTAAGGTAGGAATGACGGTTGTTCTAGAATCCCCTGCTGAAAAATGGACCAGTTATGATAATAGTACGCTAAACTTTACTTTCACGTTTTTCGGTCCAAAAAAAGCTGACTGTATCCTCTATATAGATAACAACGTTAGTGGTTACATAAGCACTAAAAAGAAAGTTTCTACATCGATACAAGCCAATAAATCATACTCAGAAGAAAACCACATGTGGAGCGTAACATGTGTAAGCAAAAAGAAACATGCAACCAATTCAAGCTGGTTTTTCTACGATAAAACTGGGCCTAAGATAGTATGGGTCGGGATATTTGGGGCAAATACTAGTTTTGGTAATAACAATACAACTACAAGCGCCTTAGATATAACAGCGATTGCAAACATAACTGATAACGGCAAGGGAGTCGGTTCTATTTCTGCATCGACAACCAGTGGTACCTGCTCGATTATCTCTTTGACACCAATCCAGAAAGGTTATCAAGTAAATATAACCTGCAACTACTCAAATATCACAGATGTTGTGTTCCTAACTCTATTCTCGCAAGATCTGATAGACATAGGCAGTGCAAACAGCAACACATCAACACAGAAAATAGTGGTAGATCACACCTTGCCTGAGCTGCAAGTAATCTCACCAACAGATGACAAAATTGAAGGAAACGTGACGGTCAGCGTAATTGTTGCGGATCACAATACTGGGGTTAAAGATGTGACTCTAAATGGAGCGTCCATGTCTCTGTATGAGGGGGATATATTTGCGGGTAATTGGACAATTGCTTATGATACCACGATGTTAATAAAGAATGGGAATTACGAGTTCTGTTTCACTGCAAAAGACTATACAAACAACTCAAACACAATCTGTGTAACCAAATACGTTGAGAATAACAATCTTCTGACATCTGGCTTCAAGTGACACTATACCAACCTATATAGGAGACGACATAACGTTCACAGCGAAATATATTCACTATTATAAACCGATAAATGGTACATGCGAGATAACAATAGACGGATTAACGTATCCAATGACGTTCAATGGTTATAACTACACCTACACTTACAATGCTCTTTCTTCTGAAAAAATAGCCTACAGCGTCTCATGTACTAATGCAACCTATGACAACCTAACAGCAAATTCTATTACCTGGGTAATTTATCCGTCAGAGATACATGGATATGTCTACAGCATGGCAACTGGTAAACTTATACCTGATGCAAAAGTAACGTTGAGAGAGTTATGGCCGGGTGATTATTTATACACCTACAATGCCACTAACGGTAGTTTCATTTTGAATATGTCAGATCCTACAATGTCTGTGTACTTAATACAGGCAGTTTGGTATGATTCAGATGGTGTCGCTAGGTACTGCTCCCCAATGCTACCACCTAAACGCCCACCATCTTTAAGACCTGGTGAGACAAAGGCAATAGGCTATATAGACTTGTACCTTGTTGATGCAACCACCTTAAACATAACCTCTGCCACACAAGATGCTAATCCAACGACGTTTTCCGTAGAGGTCTTCTACAAGAACATACCCGTAGCTAGTTGTATAAAAGTAAATGCACCTCTCGAGATAGTTGTTCAAGCAAACAACAACTATACTTTAGGTTACTTCAAGATGGAACTCAATGGAACTCCTTCAAAGGTGATAAGTGTAAATGCTAATGACTTGCCCCCAGGTTCTGTTTACAATATCAGTTTAGACTTAACAGCTGTCTCATACAAATTGAACGGTACCATACTGCTGAATGGTGTGGGGGGAGGTATTGATTACTTGGGAATAGAAGTTTATACATATGCTGGTGATGTTGTCCCAACAGCATCAGCTATCCCATTCTCAAACTCAAGTATAAATGCAACGAACGGATACTACGAACTAACACTTCCTGCAGACACAAAGATGGAGATAATTTTCTACGCGAAGGATGGAGATAAATACTACATTGGACAGCTACACAACATTCAGCTCTCAAATGATACAACTATGAACGTCACGCTACAGCAGGCTGCTGGGATACCAACTTGGAATGCATTCTTGCAAACAAATCTACCAAAAGTTTCTCTGGTTTTTCTAAGGGTTGACAGAGTGTGTTAAGGTACATTCTTTGAAGCAAAGGTTGCATACCCGGATGGAAACACAATCACCTGGATGATAGAAAGGGACAAAACAACAGCCCAGTGTGGTGATATCTTACCGTATGTTTTACCGTTGCCAATTGGTTCAAGTATTACTGGGGGCATAATAAGTCTAAAGTCTCCACCATTTACAACAAGTATCAGTTCAGCGGAGATAGCCAATGGCAGTGTAGTGGTAACCATGCCTCTTTTTGACGTGAGGGATCCTGATACAAACTCACTGATAACAGATGTTACCGTTCTTTTTCTGAAGTACGTTTCTTATTGCGATATACCAGAGCCAAACATGACTGCATGTAAGATTGCTGAGATGGGCGCAGAGGACTTTGCTCCGCTAAGAGTGATAATGGCTGGAAAGGTAGATATAAGGATAGTACTTGGCAGTGGTCACATAGTTGAGTTTGTTGGAGTAGATCTGATAAACTCAGGGCCATTAAAGGCCGATATAGACATAGATCCTGAAACGTATGTAAATAGATCTACTTCAACGATAGAGAAGATTTGGAAGATTGGATCGTTCGCTCCAGATATGTATGAATACATCTTGATCGGAATACCTTACGATATAACAGTAGAGGAGAGTCAACCAGTTAATATGAGCATACCCGTCCTTTATGATAATAACTGGAACATTATATGGAATGGAACCGGCCCAGTTCCTATTGACTACAGTGATTTTGATTCGAACTTTTTCACAAGTGGAGTCCAGTGTAGTGATACTGATGCTAATTTAACGGAAACGAGTTGTTATAGGGATAAAGCAAATAACATGGTGTGGATGAAGATTCCTCATTTCTCAGGCATTGGACCAGAGTTATCGGGTACACTGGATAGTACAGCTCCAACAATCTCAGATCTTTCACCGAGCGATGGATACTCAACAACAAACACAAAACCAACCTTCACGTTCAAAGTTACAGATAATGATCCACAAAACACTTGTTATCTGTATGTAGATAGCTTACTGGTCGCAACCGTAACCGTTACTACAAATACAAGTTCATCAATAGCTCCGTCTATCCCCTTATCAGTAGAGCCCCACACATGGTATTTACTATGTGAGGATGGTGTCTTAAATCAGGGAAAATCACAAGTTAGGATCATAGAGATAACAGGCGAGATAGGCCTACCAAGTAAAGTAGATGGGGTTAGTGGAAATGGTGGTTTCATAGTCGTCAGCCCTACGCCATCTCCACCACCAATAGAGTTAGATAGTTCGCTTGACCTGATGCTTGGGTACAAAGTAGAGTTTACGTACTCTGGTAGTACGTATTCCCTTAAGATAGAGAAGATCTATGAAAACGAGGTAACAATAGTCATAAAGTCAGAACCGGCAATCATAGAAATTGCAGAAGGTGAAACCAAAGAAGTAGACATAGACGGAGATAGTAGCAATGATATAGCAGTAATGGTAGAGCAAATCTACAACGCAACAATGGCAAGGATAAAGATATCACTCATACCGGAGGGAAAAAGGGGTTGAAATAACACATGAAGAGGTTGGGATTACTCCTGAAAGGAAAGAAATTGAAGAAAAAAGTTGAAGAGAAAATACCAGTGAAGGCTAAACTTGAAGACGCGTATCTCCTAGTTTTGGTTGCGGTTTTTGTAGTGGTGGGCGTAGGGATTGTATTATTTATCCTAAGGAAGAAATTCTATTGAAATTCTTCTACTAATACCAAGATGCCATAGCTACTGCAACCCCAATTTTCCTTCTATCAGCCGATGTATCGACCAACAATCTCAAAATGTGGTTACTTGCATATCAGCCAGAGCCGATGAGAAAGGAGGCAAATAGATTATCTAATTATGTCAACACGAGATTTACAGCGAAGGTGAATAATCGAAGTCGCTGTTTTTCTTCCAATTTTTTATAGCTTAACCACCTTTTTTCGATGCAGTACCTGAAATTATATGGTATGTATTAAATAAATACCACAACTTTCATAAACCTTAGAAGTAAAACTTTAGAACTAAGCATTCACAAACTGAATCTGCCGGGGTTGCAGAGAGGTACTGCGCCAGCCTTGAGAGCTGGTGCCCGTAAGGGCTCCTGGGTTCAAATCCCAGCCCCGGCGTCAGAAATTTAGTTTCTACGCCGTTCATTTCTCAAATAAACTAACTAAAACAGCTTTTCACCGAAAAACAGAAATATTAATATTTATCCAAAACTAGTATGGAATTTGATTCAAGAAGAAACTTGCCGAGAGACAAAAAAGTAGGATATCAGTGTTGGTTTTGCAAGGCGGAGGGCAGAAGCGTTGTATTTGACACCGTACAGGCTCTTGCCGGCCACATTAGGATGGCTCACAAAAGCAGCACAAGAAGGAGAAAGAGGGCTAAACAGATAGAGAAAGCTGTGAACAAAATAGCAGGAATTTTCTCGGAAGATCAAGTTATTAGGATTATACTACGCCACCGCGGAGAACCGATAGCCGAGTTCCGGATGACACCTTCGATCAAAAAGATAGTTGAAGAAGCTCTGGAGATATCCAAAAAATTCGACAATAGAGCACTCCCTGTAGCTATCGTCCTTTCTAACCTTGGACTTTCAGAACTCAGGTGGTACGTATGAGCGAGCTCGAAAATGCTGTAGGAGAACTTAGGAGGCTCGCGAGGAAGGAGCACTTAGATCGAGAAGAATTGGAAAGGGCAAAAGATAGTATGAGAGAACTCAGGAGAATGGGTTTCAGTAGCGAAGAAATTAGCGAGCTATCTGAGAGAACTTGGAGCCCCTCTACGATAAGGCAATATGCGGCGTCAGTTAAAGTTGAGAAGGGGACAAGAGACCTCGCGATAAAGATGCTGGCAGAACTCGTTGAAAGAGGATTAACACTGAGCGATGTGGAGATGTTTCTGGGTATGCGAAAGAGACTCGAGGAGCTCGGAATTAGTTTTGAGGAATTCACCAATCTTCTAGAAGAGCTGAGGAGAAAGAACATTGAGCTCAGAGACTTGATCCACGTCCAACGAATGCTGGAAGATGGGCTAACAAGCGAAGAGATTGAGTCCGCAGTATCTTGTAAATCAGAACTCCAGAAGCTCGGAATAAATGTCGACCACGTTAAAAGGATAGTCGAGGTTTCAAAGTTTTACGGAGGATTGAACGAATTCTTGGAGGCTGTGGAGAAGTTTAAAGAGCTTAAATCCATAAGGAGCGAACTAGAGAAGCTAGAAGTTCTCAAGAGAAGCCTCAATAGCAGAATACGTGAGCTCAGGGAGGAAATTTCAAACCTTGAAGAGCGGAGGAGCAAGATAAAATATGCACTAAATCTTTTTGGTGAGCTGAAGAAGCGGGGATTTGACGAGAGAGCTCTTGAGGTACTTAGAAAGGCTGCGGAAAAGTACGGCGGAGTGAAAGAAGTCCTAACGGCCGTGAATACCTTCGGAAAAGTTAAGGAGATTGAACGAAAAATCTTCGAAGCCGAGAAGATTAAGTCTGAGGTAGAGGCGGAGCTTAAGTTACTTAAAGCCGATTACGTTCACCTCCAAACTGTCGTTAAGTTGTGCGATGAACTGCTCTACAAGCACGGATTCACAATTCAGGCAATTACGGATGTTTATGAGATCGCTAAAAGGTACGGGAATCCAATAGAAGTCATAAAGACGATTGAAAAGTATGGAAGCATAAGAGAACTGGATGAGGAAATAAAGAAGCTAGAGGTAAGAAGAAAAGAGCTGGAAGCGAGAATTTCCGAACTTGAGGAACAAACGCAAGTGATGAGAAGAAGAGTAGGGGAAGTCAAGAAGTTCGTTGAGGAAGTTTTTGAAGCTTCTGCCAACGCAATTAGGAGAAAGATCGAGGAAACTATTGACAGCATAGCTTCGGGTTACGAGGAGTACGCGAGAAGACTTGGCGAACTTAAGAGGGAAGCAGGGAAGTTCGAGAAGGAGTTAGAATTTGCGAGAGTGTTTAATACCTTGTTGATGCACCCAGAAGCAATTAAAGAGCCTCAAAAGCACTTCTGCTCGGTAGCACTTCGGGCAATCTACAACCACTGTATTCGAGTAGGGTACAATCCTACAGTGAAGGTCTACGAATCTGTGAGAGAGAAAGTTGTCTACGATAAAAAAGTGACGCTTCTCGAAGTCTTGGAACTGGCCTTAAAGGCTTTCAGATTATGAGCTTGGAAAAAATTGAGAGGTGCATAGAGGAGCTTGAAGCCATAAAACACTACAAGGAAGTGAAGAGGGAGAGAGACAAACTTCTGAAGAGAGTCGAGGAACTCGAAAATGAATTGCGGGTTGTGAGAGAAAGAACGAAAGAATACTCGGAAAAGATAAGAGAGCTAGAAAGAGAGATCACAAAGAGGGACACCGAAATGGCGTATCTTAAATCGGAGCTCAATGCAAAGAACAGCAGGATTCGCAAGCTAGAGAAGACTCTTAGTGAATACGAACTAAGGATTATTGAGCTGGAAGGAATCAAAGCTACCGCTGAGGGTAAGACCGTCGCAGAAGTGGTAGGGGAAATCCCCAAAAAGGAAAAGAAAGAAATTGAGAGAAAGAGCAAGGAAATATTTGCTAAGAAGTTAGGGAAATCGTGGAAGATTCTGAAAAACCCAAGCTGGTCTGGTTTTTGATATGGAAGGGGGTTGTATATGTTCCGAGAGGGGAGAGCTACGTTGCAAAGATGGCTGAGTACGCTAATGCAAACTACGTCTTTTCAGATCTGAACGGCACCGGAAGTGCGAAGGTAACTCTTGAGGATCTGCTGCTTAGGGGAAGCGATGCCGATGTGGCAGTTTACTCATCCTACAGAGTCAAGAATGTAAGTGATCTGCTCGAAATCGACAGCAGACTTTCGGAGATCAAGGCTGTTAAAACCGGAAGGATCTACAGAATTTCAGAAGATTATTGGCAGCTCGGATTGCTACACACTGATGTCGTAGTAAAGGATTTGGCTGCCATATATCATCCAGACAAATTCAAAGACTACAAACCGAGGTTTTTCGTAAAACTCGAAAAATGAAGAGAGTTATTTTTTTCCTAATACTTTTTGTATTCTCCCTCTTCTCAGTTTTTGCGGGGATCATGATAGGATCTGTTAGCGTGAGCCTGAAAGACATGCTCAACGCCTTAAACGGCTCCGAAGACATAAAGAGCTATATAATACTTAACGTCAGACTTCCGAGAACCGTTGCCGCATACCTTGGCGGCGCTACCCTAGCTTTGAGCGGGCTTTTACTCCAGACCTACTTCAGAAATCCTCTAGCTGGCCCCTACGTTCTCGGAATTTCATCAGCAGCTTCCTTCGGAGTAGCCCTATACGTTCTGTCGGGCATCGGAATCGGATACTACGGACTTGTCGGTTCGGCTATGGCGGGATCGTTAGCTGCTATTGTCCTTGTGCTAATCATTGCAAGCAGAGTAAAAAGCGCCGTAACACTGCTCATAATCGGGCTCATGCTCGGCTACATATTCGGAGCCCTCGAAAGAATACTCATAACGTTTGCTGAAAGCGAGGCCGTGCACCAATTCGTTTTGTGGACGTTTGGAAGCTTTTCTGGAGTAACTTGCGAAGACCTTCCGATAATATTTTCCGTAACGCTTTTAGTGTTCTCATTTGCAGTTTTTTTGGCCAAACCGCTAAACGCTCTGCTTATGGGTGAAGATTATGCGAAGAGTATGGGTGTGAACGTTAAGCTTACGAGAGTAGCCATCGTTCTTCTCTCAAGCATTTCAGCCGCTGTGATTACGGCGTTTGCAGGGATAATCGCATTTATAGGCTTAGCAACACCCCACATAACCCGCTTAATTTTCAGAACGTCTGATCACAGGGCGCTCATACCTTCCGTAATAGTGTGCGGAGCTCTGATAACCGTGCTCTGCGATATATTCTCCCGAACAATCGTTGCTCCAATTGAGCTACCGATCAGCGTTGCCACATCACTCATCGGAGCACCCATAGTAATATCACTTATACTCAGAAGGAAAAGGATCTCCTGATCTCGTCTACAACTCCAAAGATCTTCTCTTCGCTCAGCTCCTTAAGTCTGTAGTATAACCCCCCAGTTATCTCGCTTATCTCTCTTGCATAACCGAGAGAAACGAAATCATCAGCATCGAACACGACTGTCAGAATTTTATCTCGAGCAATTGCTTCCGAGATTCTCTCTATTTCTCTCTTAATATCCCCTGAAATGGAAACGTTTGCTCTGCCGTCCGTGATCAAAACAAGAATCGGAACGTATCCTTTTCTCGTTTCGATTCTCAGCAAATCCCTCGCTTTGAGAAGTCCTGCAGCAAGTGGTGTTTTACCACCAGTAGTCAGTTCGGCAAGTCTCTTTGCAGCAAGCTGCGGCGATGAGGTTGGAGGGACGACGACTTCGGCGGAGTTATTTTTGAATACAATCATGGAAACTCGATCCTTCCTAATGTAGGCATCCTGAAGAAGTCTAAAGATCAATCCCTTCGCAAGCTCCATTCTTCTCAAGGATGCCATCGAGCTGCTTGCATCAACGAGCACTGCTATGCTTGAGGCAGATCTACTCGAACAGATCTTATATCTGTAATCCCTTTCCTCTGGAATTCTGACTCCTCTGCTCAACGCAGTTCTTACTGTAGCGCCAATCGCTATCTCTTCTCCGCTTAATCTGAAGTCCACGTATCTCCCGCTTTTTCCGATGGATTTCACCCTTTTACCTTTGACGGCCTCAATTTTCGACGAGAAGTCGAATTTTGGTAGCAGAGTCCTTCCTATCTCGTGTTTTTTCTCTCCTCCGGACTTTGCGGTAATTTCGGCATCTTCCTTTTAGCTTCATCTTTTTCCTCTTTTTCTTTCCGTTCTTCTTCCGCCTCTTGTATCGCATTCTTGAGAATGCTCTCTATTTTATCAAACTCCAATTTCGGCTCCTCAAACGGTTTCGATTTCATTCTGTGTGGCAGGGTTAACTCAGCAACTTCCATGACGTCTTCCAAGCTCACTTCTTTCCTACCTTTAAAAGCAGCTAAAGCCTTTGCCGCTCTAATAGTTATTATATCAGCTCTGTGGGTTTCTATCCCCAATTCACTACACAGCCTCGCAACAGCATGAACTATTTCGTCTGAAACTGTAACTTCGTTGAGTATGTTCCTGGCAATTTCGATTCTCTTCCTCAGCTTTTCCTGTTCCGGTTCGAACTTTTTGTAAAAGGCTTCTGGATTCTTGGAAAATTCTTCCACTCTCTTAATAACTTCTGCTCTCAGTTCGGGATCACTTATAGCTTTCACATCGACGACCATACCGAATCTATCGAGGAGCTGGGGTCGTAGCTCACCCTCTTCTGGATTCATGGTTCCCACGAGAATGAACCTTGAGGGATGTCTGAACGAAATCCCCTCCCTCTCGATGACGTTCCAGCCACTCGCTGCGACGTCAAGCAGAGTATCTACTATGTGATCATCGAGCAAGTTCACTTCATCTATGTAGAGGATGTTGTTGTTAGCTTCAGCCAAAATACCAGGCTGAAAAGCCTTAATACCATCCTTCAAGGCTCTCTCGAAATCGAGCGTTCCAACAACTCTGTCTTCAGTTGCTGAAAGTGGTAGCTCAACAATCCTCATTCTCCTTTTCACGAATTTCTTTTCCTTCTTTCTGCATTCATCGCACATAGCTTCCTTAGAGCAGTTAAATATGCAGTCTGAAACTTCGATTTCGGGAAGAACGTCAGCAAGAGCTCTTACAGCTGTCGACTTCCCTGTTCCCTTATCACCTCTGAGCAAAACACCCCCTATCTTCGGATTTATGGCGTTCAAAATTAGGGCTTTCTTCATTTTCTCCTGCCCGACTATTGCCGTAAATGGATATATCATGAGACAACCTACCTGAGAACATCCTTAAAGCTCATATCTCGATCTCTAAAGCTCAAAACCTTTTTTCCAACCTCCAAAAGATCGAGATTTCTAGCGTTGATTTCTCCAACGGGAAATCCCGTGTCGATTATTATCTTTCCTTCGGCAAGCTTGACAGCCCTCCCAAAGCTCTCATCACTTATCCGCTCGTAAGGTTTCTCACTAACAACGGCATTTGCCAAGCATTTTGCCACTACGAAGTCCACATCGTTTTCGTGAAGGACTCCAACTGTAAAACCAACGCCCTTTTTCGCAAGAAACCTCATAAGTTTTGATCCTGTGCCAGCTCCGCAGACCACGTGAACTTTCGCATCGCCGCAGTTTCTAATCTCAAAGGAACCTATGTTTTCTTCGAAGTAAGCGTTGCTTATTCCGTAAGCCTTGCCGAGGTTTTCTGCTGTGAGGACTTCTTCTGGAATTCCTTGGCATATCCACCCGTTTCCGATGAGCACGACTCTGTCGCATATCCTCAAAGCCAATTCGATGTCGTGGGTTGTCAGCACGATCGCAACGTTTTTTTCGCTCGCAATCCTGCGAAGTAAGAGCATTATCTCCACTTTGTGTTTGGCATCAAGAAAACTCGTTGGTTCGTCAAGCAGCATAACTTCCGGATCCTGAGCTAATGCCCTCGCTATCAGAACCTTCTGCTTCTCCCCATCGCTCATCTCGAAAAACAGTCTGTTAGCGAGATGTTCGGCGTTAACTATTTTAAGGCACTCGAGTATGAACTCAATGTCCTTCTCTCTCAACCTTCCGAAGATGTCCGAGTAGGGGTATCTGCCCAACGCCACAACGTCGAATGCAGTGAGATATCCGACGTCACTTCTCTCTGTGAGCATCACGGACATCTTTTTTGCCAACTCAATGGGTTTAAGCTTGAAGATCTCTCTTCCGTCTATGTAAGCTGTTCCCCTTATGGGTTTGAGCATGTTTGCTAACGTTCTTAGCAAAGTCGATTTTCCGCAACCGTTAGGACCGAGTATTCCGACTATCTCCCCTCTCTCAACTTCAAAGCTAACGTTGAGCACGGGAGTGCTATAACCCACAACAAGTTCGCGCGCCTTTAGAGAAATAGTATCACCCCCACAATTAGAATTGCACCGATAATTAGAGACGCTACACCGTTCAACACGACTATTTTAATTCCCAATTTCCCAAAAAGAGACACATGGAGTGGTAATGAATGTTTAATGTAAGAAGTCGAAAAAGTCACAACGTTTCCGAGCATGAGAGCGACAATAGCCAACTCAATGGATAAAGCGTCGCTTTCGAGCAAACTTTTGCACACGACTATCGATGCTTTCTGGTTGATTAACTGGATGGCGGAAACAGATAGCACAGCTGGATCAAGCAGTAGAAATGATAAGCTAGATGAAAAAATACTGGATTGAAGCATTAGCTGAACAAAAAAGTAAGTTGCAATCATAACTGGAAGTGTGTTCTTAACAATCTCAAGCGTTGAAAAAGATCCAACTTTAATGTCTTGTTTTGCCTCGCTTTTCTTTCTGATATTCCACATTCTCGCAATGGCTAGCCCTATCAGAGACTTTACTACCGCAACAGTCAGCCTCAAAGCCGCGTAAATGAAACCAACCCAGCCCAAAACGGGTATTACGAATGGTATAAGAAAGCAGTAAAAATGCGTTAGCATGGAGGGAAACGAATTTATAAACGAGGCGGCTATCACCTCTCTGTCATCTATTGCCTTCTCCCTCAGAGCTTGAGACAAAATTGAGTACGCTGCTGTAGCACTTACGAAGCAAACAGCTACGGATGAAACCGTAACTTCGCTCAGATTTAATCTCTTTAAAAGTGGTTTAATGCGTTCACTGAATTTTTCCATTAAACCCCTCTCAATGAGTTGAGAAGTTGCAAAACTCGCCACAAGTATAACCGGAAATGTCGACAGCACGAATTTCAGAGTGGAATTTGCGGCTTCGATTATATCCAAGTTCATAATTATTCATCACTCACAGATCCGACCACGATGAAGACCGGATTTAGACTTTTAAAAGCTGTCAAGCCCGCAAGCTCGTAACTCTTGGACACATTTACGATAAGCATCTCCGTGAAGATTTCCAGCTTTTTCATAATCTCAGCAACCCTCACAGCGACTTCCACGCGAGCAGCGTTTACCGCTACCCTTTTTGCTTTGGATGACGCAATTTTAAGCATTCTCTCTATGTTTTTTGTACCTCCAAAGAACACTATGTCGTAGTCGTAGTTTCTGAGAAACTCGGCTCCATCCATGTGAATGACCTCCACATTTTCGAATCCCGCCAGCCTTTTTCTTGAAGCTTCAATGGCTTTAGCATCTACATCTACAGCATATACCTTTGCAACATAAGGAGCGAAGAATTCCGAAACGCTACCGCTTCCGCATCCTACGTCTGCAAATACGTCTTGCTTTTCCGGTTTTAACTTTGCAAAAAGTACGCCGATGATTTCAGGCTTTGTGACTTTCATGCTTAGTCTCAATCAGGTAGTTTAGAACTCCAACAGCTGCGATTATCAGACCAGCCACAAGATCCTCTCTTCTACGCAGAAATTCTGGTGGCTTGAAAGCTTTGTACGACAGGTATCTCAGAGCTACAATCGTTGAGATCGTGGCAACTGCGAATGACGCTGCAACGCCTACAATCTCGGCAGCAGTTCTGGCTGCAAGCATCAGGGGTATCAGCGGCACGCACGGTGATAAGCCGAGAATTAGCAAAAGCATAAGTGTTGATGCAGAATGCGCGTGGTGGTGCCCTTTAATGACGGACAGAATCGCGCATCCAATCCCAATTGCAATCAGAAGGAGAGGAGACGATCTTTCCACAGCCTCTGCAAAGCCCAGCAAGTCTATGCCAAGTATCAGCAGCATGCCCAGGATAATCGAGGTCAGAACGTGAACTGTGCCTGCAATTCCTGATAATGCGAGAGTTTTTCCAGCACTCCACTTTCTGGCTTTTCCGATTGCAACGAAGGGTAAGTAGTGGTCCGGAGCTAAAGAGTGTACGACGGTTATGCTAACCGACGCAACTATTAAAATCTCCAATACTTTTCACCTCCACCCTTGTTTTGCCATCCTCAAGAATTTCAAAATAAACTGGGAACTTCACGACCTCTCTTCTAACTACATTGAGCATTTCAGCACTGCAGATCAGCAGAACTGTGTGACCTTCAATAGCTCTAAGAATTGATCTCTCAAGGACAGTTGAAGTTATATCAACATTTATTCCCTCTTTCATAGCTCTCTCCTTGGCTTTGTATCCCATCGCAGCCACAAAATCTGCACTGACATCTGGAATTCCAGTGTTGTGCGGAACGACTATAAGCTTTCCACTCTGGAAAGTTCTTATCCCGAGCTTTCTTGCTAAGCTGAAGTCAACTTCATCACCCTCGTAAACAACCTTGCCAGCATCCATGAAAACGAATTTATCTCCAATTGCTTTTGCAAGGTCAAAGTCGTGCGTTGAAACAATCAGACCTTTGCCCCGCCCCCTCAACCTCTCCACGATTTCAACGACTGCTTTGAAGCCGAGCGCATCGACACCCGCCGTTGGCTCGTCCATAATCACGTATTCGGGATCCATCGCTATCGCCGAAGCAATTGCAAGCTTCTTCTTTTCTCCACCGCTCAGCGTGCTGCAGAGTCTTCTTTCGTAACCCTCAAGCCCGACAACCCTCAAAGCTTCGTTCACGATAACCTTCAGCTCGTCCTCCTTAAAACCGAGATTTGCTGGTCCAAATGCAACGTCCTGCGACACCGTTGGGGCTATTATTTGGTCATCTGGGTTCTGAAATACATATGCCACTTTTTTCCGCAACTCTATCAGGCTCTTTCTGTCATAGGACACTTTCTTACCATCAACCCGTATCTCTCCCCTCCTCGGCTTTAACAGTCCGTTGAGGTGCATCAGCAGAGTTGTCTTTCCTGCTCCATTCCTACCCATCAAAACAGTTACTTCTCTCCTCGCAGCTCTGAAATTAACCCCCCTCAGCACTTCTGCTTTATCGTAGCCAAACCAGAGATTTCTTGTCTCGATCATCACGCCCATCCGAGAAAAATTATAGTAAGCATCACTGCAATAGCGAAGCTCAAACCTCTGTTTTCAACCTCAAGCACCGGAAATTCGCCAGCATAGCATCTTGCAGCCATTGCAACGTTCAATTTCTCAGCCCTGCTCAGAGATTTAATGAATAGAGTGTATGCGAGCATTGATGTCGTTTTCAGAAAGCTCTTGAAGCTTGCATATCCGAGCCTCGAAGAGGCTGCACGATCAAACCTCCCCGCTTCATCAAAAAGGGTCTGTACGGCCCTGTATACAAGCAGGAGCATCTCAACTGCAAAGTCTGGAAGCTTCAGCTTTTTTAATGCAGAGACGAGTTCTGGAATTGAGGTTGTGATTATGAGGTAAAAGAGGACTGAAAGAGATGCAAAAGAACGCAAGAGAACTGAGATGGCGGTATTGAGGCTTTTATCAGTTATCTGAAAAATCCAGAGCTCTAAAACAGGTTTTCCATTTATTGTTACAAGAATGACGGCAATGCCAGCAATCAAGAAGGAGAGCGGAACCTTCAGTAACCTCAGATAATGCTTTCCGGCCGCATGAAGTGAGAGAGCTGAGAATATAATGATAGCAGCAATCTGAGCCTTTTGATTCAGTAAAATCGTTAGCAGGAGAGAAATAAAAGCAAAATAAACCTTCACGTAACCATCCACAACTTTCCTTGACTCTACCTGAACTTTCTCAAGCGTTTCGCGCATGCTTTGCCCCTCTGTAGTAACCGAGGAAGTAGCCTATCAGCAACGCCCCTATGGCTGCCTGCAGGCTGAACAGGAAGCTCTCGATCTCACCGCTTGGCGGCTCCCATACTGGAGAGAACCACGGCTCGTAGTTTGGGTTGATCTCTTTAATTGCCTCTTCTGCCTGCTCATCAGCCCCTGCCCACTCCTCACCAGCTGCAACAGATATGAAAGCAAAGATCGTCAGAAGCACCAATACTGAAAGCAAAAGCTTTTTCATGCCGCCACCACCTCAGCAACATCTTCTCTCACTTCAACTAGGTAGCTAACCAACAAGGCTGCAACAACACCCTCCATCAGCGCAAGAGGGATCTGCGTTACGGCGAAGATTGCCATGAACTTCATTGTAGATTCGATTACTCCGGCTAAGCTCGGATTTGCCGGAAATGCAAGAGCTAGCTGGAATGATGTGACAACGTAGGTCACCCAGTCGGCAACTGCTGCTGCAGCAAATACGGCAGTCTTCAAGCCAAACCGCCTGATAGCTTTATAAACTAACCAGCCAGCAAACGGACCGATGATACCCATCGACGCTGTATTTGCTCCAAGCGTCGTCAATCCGCCGTGAGCCAGAAGCAGAGCTTGATAGAACAGTACGATGACGGATATGAAAGCTGTAGCAGCAGGACCGAATAAAACCACCGCAACGCCAGTACCTGTTGGATGTGAACAGCTTCCAGTTACTGAAGGTAGCTTCAGAGCAGAGAGTACGAAGACGAATCCTGCAGCTACTGCAAGCAGAGACTTGGCACCGGGATTAGCATCGATTCTCTTCCTCACTATCCAAGCTCCATAAACTACTACTGGTATAGAAAAGGTGTACCAAGCTGCACACCATTCAGCCGGTAAAAAACCTTCCATTATGTGCATCCATATCACCTTACTTCAAATCAAGTAAATTTTATTTAAACTTTTCTGGATTCGAACTTAAGAAAACTTTAATAAAGATGCAGAAAGCTAAGGAGGTGAGGTGAAAGGTTGCTTTACGGTGTCGGGTTAGGGCCGGGAGATAGGAAGCTCATAACTCTAAAAGCTGTGGAGATTATAAAGGCAGTAGATGAGGTTATTGTGCCAGGAACGATTGCTTACAACTTAATTAAGAACATTCGGGAGCCGAGAGTTGTTGAATTCCCAATGGGAAAAAGCGAGAAGGTCGCTAAAGGTCTTGCCGCAGAACTGGTTGAAAGAGGCGATGAAGACATAGCTTTCTGCTGCCTTGGCGATCCCGTTTTCTATTCCACTTTCCACCATGTCGTTGATGAGCTGCTCAGAATAAAGCCCGATGCCGAAGTTGAAGTGATTCCCGGTGTAAGCAGCATCTCGTGCGCTCTTGCTAAAGCCAAACTTTTTGTGAGTAGTTCTGCGTTCATAACAACTCAGGGTTTCCATGAGATAGATACTGCAATCGTTCTGAAAGCTAAGAGACCAAAAGAGATAGAGGAAAAGCTCAAGGAAATGGGATTCTCGAAGTTCGTGCTGGTTGAGAAGATGTTCATGGATGGTGAGAAAATCTACGAAGAGATACCAGAAAGGGCTAGCTACTTCAGCGTGCTGATAGCGAGGAGACAACCATGAAGGTTTATTTTGTAGGCTTTGGACCCGGTGATAAAGAGTTGCTGACTATAAAAGCATACAAGCTACTCAAAAATGCCGACCTTATAATTTATCCTGGTTCTTTGATTGACGAGGAATTTCTTGAAGAATTTAAGGCTGAAAAGATTAACAGCCACGGTCTGACGCTTGAAGAGATCGTTGACACAATAGAGAAGGCTGTGAGGGAAGGAAAACTCGTCGTCAGACTTCAGAGCGGTGACCCGACGATTTTCGGGGCCTTGTGGGAGCAGATAAGGGAGTTGCGAAAGAGAGGTATAGAAGCTGAAGTGATCCCTGGGGTAAGCAGCGTTTTCTCCTCCGCTGCATCTCTCGGAATAGAACTCACGACCCCCTCTTCACCGGGCATTGCAATTGTAAGACCGAAGGGTAGGACGCTCAGCGAGGATTATCTTGAAGAGCTTGCCAAGCTTCCCTTAACTCTTGTGATTTTACTCGGAGTGGACAAAATAAACTACATAGCCGAGAAGGTCGGCAGGATTCGAGGCTTTGACGAGCCCTGTGCAGTGGTTTACCACGCCTCGCGAGGTGACGAGAAGAAGATCGCTTCGAGGCTCGGAGAAGTTGCGAAAGTTGTTAGGAGGGAGGGAATAAGCAGAACTGCAACGATAATAATTGGAAAATCTGTTCTCGGCTACGATGAGAGATCGCACCTTTACGGCGGTGAAAGATGAGGGTCGCTGTTGTTTGCTTTAGAAAAGATGCTGAAAAGCTTGAAAGTGTAGTCGAGTATCTGAGCTCGATTTGTGAGGTTGAAGTTGTGTTCTACGATAAAAACATCTGGGAAAGGCTGCTCCTATACGACTGTATTATCGCTTACATTGCAGCAGGTATAGTCATCAGGGGTCTTTGCCCGCATTTAAAGAACAAATGGAACGATCCTGCCGTTGTCGTGCTTGACAAGCCATTGAGACATGCTGTAGTGCTTCTCGGAGGACATCAAGGAGGAAATGAGGTTGCGAAGCTCCTTGAAAAGTTGGGCATAAAAGCCGTTGTAACAACGGCAATGGAGTTCAGTACCGGATTAAGCGTTGGAGTTGGTTTCAGAAAGGATGCAAAAGATGAAGAGATAATTGATGCCATTTTCAAAGCTTTAAGCGATGCTGGATTTGGCATAGATGATATCAGAGTGATATCGACAGTTGAAGGAAAGGAGGGGAGCGAGATAATTAAGGTGGCTGATAGGCTGAAGAAGCCTCTTGTGTTCGTTAAAAAGGATGAACTGAATGCGATGAATGTTAGAGCAACGAAAGCAGTGAAGATAGGGGTTAGAAACGTTGCAGAGGGGTGCGCTTTGTACTGCTCCAGATCAGGAGAGCTGGTTCTGCCAAAGAGGGTTTACGGGGGTGTTACGGCTGCGATCGCGAGGTAAGCTTTACGTTGTTGGAATCGGTCCCGGGAGCATAGATATGCTAACACTCAGAGCGCTGAGGGCTATTGAGGAATCTGAGTACATTGTCGGCTATAAGACGTACGTTGAAAGGCTTTCATTGCTTATTAACGGAAAAAGGAAAAAGGTCATCACGACGGGCATGAGAGAGGAAATTGAAAGGGTAAGAAAGGCTGTTGAGCTTGCGAAGAGTAGCGTGGTTTCACTTGTAACTGGCGGAGATCCATCAATTTACGGCATGCTTTCGCCAGTTGTAGAGTACATCATTCGAGAGGGTGTGGATGTTGATATCGAGGTAATTCCGGGAGTTTCAGCTTTGAATGCAGCCTCAACTCTTCTCGGCTCACCGATAAGTGGGGATCACGCTGTTGTGAGCCTCAGCGATCTGCTTACCCCATGGAGTGTTGTTGAGAAGAGGCTGATGTACGCGCTAAGGGGAGATTTTGTAATTGCGATATACAACCCTTCGAGCAGGAAAAGGAAGTCAAAGCTGAAGCGGGCAATGGAGCTGATATTGAAAGAGAGAGGCGACGTTTACGTTGGAGTTGTGCGCAACGCTTTCAGGGAGAATCAGGAGGTCAGGATTATGAGGGTATCTAAAATATTAAACGATCCAGATTGCGTTGACATGAGCACAATTCTGATAGTTTCAAACTCGGAGACAGTTGCTAAAGATGGCATAATGCTCACTCCGCGCGGCTACAGCTCGAAGTACTCAATTGGTAGCGAGGTGAGCGAAATCGGTGAAATTGGTGAGATGGGAGCAACAACCAGAAAAGCGATCAGAATTACAAGGGAGAGTTCGGAGCTTCTCAAAAAAATTCATCCCGGAGATGATTTGAGGGCTGAGATCATCAGGAGGTGCATAGCTGCGACGGGCGATGTGAGTGTAAGAGATATTCTTAGGTTTAAGGGTGACGTCAAAGAGGGAGTTAAAGCTCTGAGAGATGAATGCAGAATAGTGGTGGATGTGAAAATGCTTCAGGCTGGGTTGAGGCGGCATTCAATCGCAGCGATAGATTTTGCTGAAGGTGGCGAGGAAACGAGGGTTGCATCTGGTCTAAAGAGGATAGCTCATCTTGTCGAGGGCAGTGTTGTGGGAATAGGAAATTCCCCTTCAGCTGCAATCGCGCTGTGCGAGATAGCAGAGCGCTACAAGCCTGCGTTTGTAGTTGCCACTCCTGTCGGATTTGTTAACGCAGCAGAGTCGAAGGAGATGGTGAGAGAGCTCGATGTTTCTTCGATAACTACTGCTGGTACCAGAGGAGGAAGTACAATTTGTGCTGCGATAATCAACTGCCTGATCGAGCATGCTGAGAGATCCGATTGAGCTCTACACATATCCGCGCGAATGGTGTAGCAGCAAAGACGTCGTTGAGAAAGTTAGAAGTGGACTCTACATTCTGACTGAGGACGGTTTTTTGCGGCGGGGAATAACGACTGCAACAACCGTATGCGCAGCGATAAATGCTGCTATCACATCGATTAGCGATGAGGTTGATTCTGTTGAAGTTCTAACGCCAGTCGGGCTGAGAGTTAGAGTGGAAGTTGAGGCTGTAAACGGTGTTGCAAGGGCAAGAAAGTTCGCTGGCGATCATGAATTCGATGTTACGGATGGCATTGGGGTTGTTGCAAAGCTCGGAGGGAAGGAGATTGTATTTGGTTCGGGCATTGGCATGATCAGAGGCAGAAAGGCTGTAAGTCGAGCAGCGATGAGGCAGATTATGGACAACTTCAGAGAGTACGCTGCAAAGTATCGCTACAGAGGGGGAGTTATCGTTGAAGTTCC
>Ga0180300_10000358_pt1 | contig 19607 bp, 17 predicted proteins | sample GuaBasSediGuay15_FD_121798 | JGI IMG/M metagenome (GOLD analysis project Ga0180300, IMG submission 121798) | Subseafloor sediment microbial communities from Guaymas Basin, Gulf of California, Mexico - Guay15, Core 4569-2, 21-24 cm | ecosystem: Environmental > Aquatic > Marine > Hydrothermal...
AGGCTAGTACCGAGAAGACCCTTAAGTAGAGAGGAGAAAGAGCGTCCTTAATCACTTTGACATCACCATAACGTAGGTAGCCATTAACCATTGCCTGAAGAACTTCGCTTAAGTTCTCTAAGCTAAGACCTTGAATGTAATGTGCTGTAAAGAATAGAAGGGTTGCTAGATCCCATGAGTACTTATCGCTGTACTTAGCTTGCTCTAAATCTATGAAGTATACATTATTATCCTCAGCGACAATCATATTAGTTGGATTTGCATCGCCTAACACTATATTATGGTTGTGTACCTTAGCTACTTCTGAGAGTACGTCCTCGATTACTTCAAGTCCTTTACCTGTCTTCAGACTCTCTATTATTACGTCCTTAAACAAACGTCCTTCGATGTGTTCCTCAATTATGAATTTATTCTTAAGGCTTATGTAGTAAACCTTAGGGACTTTGAAATTCTTTTCTTTAAGTTCTCTATTCATGGAATACTCATTTACAAGCCTTCGTTTAGCGCTTGCGTCAAAGTTATAAGCACCAAGCGCCCAAAGGGCAAGAGGAAGCCACTTAAGATCAGTCCATTCATGGTATTTCTTTAGCACGCAGAGCTCATTATCTAAGTTACTCTTGACTAAGTAAGTAGTGTTTATTATACCGCCAAGCCTTCTTATATGCTCATATGGTTGTTCCATAGGGAGAGGAGTTGAAAATGGTATTAAGCCACTATCTGTCTCTAGAAACATATGCCTTTTAGTCATTTCCTCTAGGTCTACGAGGAGGATATTATCTGAGCGAATATTTAATGCTAGAAATGATATCATGTGAAATAATGCCTTTACATCAACCCTTAAGTTAAGCAAACCTAAATAAGGCATAGAACCTAAGAATACTCTAACATATGATGCCTTATGGCTTAAAGCCTTATGACCTAGAGCGAACTTATCATCATATTTTACTTGCTTAAGGTATCCCTCAGAAATAAGAGCATTAAGCGAACCGGCTAATAGATCCTCATCAACATTCATTAAGGATCTTTCAGCAAGTATTTTGAAATAGTTCTTTAAAATTATGAAGAGAGAGCCCTTACGTCTATAATGATCCAAGAGAAAGTACTCTTTAGAGAGGATTATCCTACGGGAGAGCGAGCCATACTCCGATACTAGGAGCTTACTTGATTCTATAGCCCATTTCATTAGAACCTTTTCCTTATAATATCTTAAAAGGTTCTCAGAATGAGAATTCGATGGTTCTAAGGGGATAATATGATCACATACAAGACCGTAGTATTTATCATTATTGATGTCAGCTTCTAGAGATTTCTTGCCTATGGTCATTTCAATGAAATTTCTATTTTCCTGTCTTATCTTAATGCCTTCTCCTTCGGTTATTATTAGGTTCAACGTTGTTCCAGGAATTTCTATTATACCCTTTGCGAGTACTCTCATATTCCGTCTACCTCCCTCTTATATAACTCGTCTAAAATTCCAGCCTTCTTAGCCTTCAATCCCCTTAATATTATGCTTGCTTCTCGACCGTCACGAGCACGTGCGAGACGTTTAGCACGCATGACAATGATTCGTCTTCCACAGTAAGTACAGAGTTTTGTCTTGTTACTAGTAGGAACTGCTAGGTAATTTCCACAATAGGGACATTGTATTATCCAGTATTCCATATATCCTTCCTATAGTCTATAGTAGAAGACATCATTTAGCTTTAACTCTTTCCGATGTAATGCTAACGCACGTCTCATAATTCATAGACCTTATTACGCGTATTATATCTCGTTCAAGACATGCAATACACTTAGCTTCAATCCTGCCATCCTCATATACTGTTAACTGTCCAATGTTTGAGGGGTCGAGGGGAATACCACAGAACTTGCAGAAGAGCTCGCCTTTTGCTAGAACAGGGGGAACATGTTCTAAAGCAAAATCTAAAGAAGATTCATCATATAGGATACGAATACCGTCTCGAGTTTTTAGCGCTACAATTAAGTAATCAGAAAATACTACAGACCATGCCTGGACATCTACTACCTTGACTTTAGTGCTCATTTAGACTCACACTCCCTGAGAGTTAACCGAAAGTATTCTATTACAATTAGCTATTTATTCATAGCGCGCAAAAATAGCCGTGAAAAACTAGGAATAGAGGTTTTACTAACCAGTGTAAGTTAGTACAATGACTTTAGTTCTTTCAGGTAAAGTCTCCTTCGTTACTTCAAAGGAATCTGAATCCAGTGTCTCTACATTATCAAATTGCTTTATAAAGGGCTCTACGCCACTTATTGGTAGACGTAATTTCGCTACCTTATAGTGCATTGGAACCACTATCTTTGGTTTTAATTGTTCAACAACGCTTTTTGCTTCCTTATGATCAATGGTAAATACGCCTCCTACGGGAATAAATAGGACATCTATTTCCTTATCCTTTAGTACATTTAGCTGTTCGTCTTCAAGAAGATGACCTAGATCGCCTAGATGGCAGAAAGCTACGTCATCAACTACGAAGTAGTATATATAGTTTTCACCCCTTATCTCGCCATAAGACTTATCGTGATAGGCCCTTACACCTATTATTTTAACGCCCTTAACCTCCCACTCTCCTTCCTCACTATCTATGACTTTTGTATCCGGTTTGGTAACCAACTCAAGACCGTTGTAATGGTCTTAATGTCCATGGCTTATGAGCACTATGTCGCCCTTAACATTAGGTGGTCTTATGCCTAGATCTTCACCATTATGAGGATCTGTTATCACTACTACGTCCTTTCCATATATTGCAAAACAAGCATGACCTAACCATTGAACCTTTACCATATAGACCACCGTGTACTACTTTTTAACATAGCATTATAAACGTATACTTTTACTTCAATCATTTAAAGAGGAACGTAGTTTACTTACATCGGGAAAACGCTCTACCTTAATGGATTTGACCTCGGTTACCTCAATGAAGGTCCATTTTCTCACTCTTGCTCTTTTCCATCTGACGGCTATTATTGGTTTGAAGCCAAACGCTCTTGCGAACTCTATTAAACGTGCTATCTGCTCTTCGTTTATGTATATCTTATCCTTACTACATTCCTTAACCTGATAAGCACGCTTATCGTTGCCCTTTGCTGCAATAATATCGCATGGTATCTCCCTTGAGCCACTTATTGGAATCCTCACCGCGTAGAAACCCTGTTCTCTAAGCATCTTGACTAGTTCCAATTCAGCTCTATATCCCTTCCTGAATGCCACTTTAGTCACCTCATTACATTACTAAAAGCGACTTCCTCGACATAGCGTATAGGTAACCAATTATGGCTCCAATAAGTATACCGCCTAGGTGCGCTATGAAATCAACGTTAGCCCATACGGAATTAATGATGAATAGAGCTATTAGGCTAAGTATAGCTTTATGAATACCCTTATCTAATAACTTATAGGAATACATAGTCAATGCAGCTGCTAAGCCTAATATTGATCCAGAAGCTCCAGCACTTACGTATTGTGTCTTAAACATATATTGACCTAAAATAAGGCTTAATACATTTCCCATAATTCCTGAGGAGAAAAATGTGATGGTAACCATCTTTGAAGATGAAACCTTTTCAAATGAAGTCCCTACTAGATATAGAAAAAGGACGTTAAACGCTAGATGGAATAGATTTACGTGAACAAAGATAGAGGTTACTATCTGCCAGTACATACCTTGCTCAAGTAGCGGCTTGTACTGGCCAAGGAGCATTAATAGAGACGTGCTTATCCTCATTAAGTTCCTACTCATAAGGGCGAGTAACATATACATCACTATGCAGGTTGCTACTAAGATCTTAGTCATTGGCGCCTCATTCATGATATCTCCTCCCAACTACATTAAAATATCTTTTAACAAGGGGATATAAGCCAGATGAAAGTCTATCTAATAGATTATGTAGAAGCCTTGAAATTCACCTTTATAGTCAGAATAGTATACTTCTATTCTTTCAACGTGCGCTGAAGAAGGACCTTGCCTTGCTAACTCGATCAAGCGCTCCACGTTAGGTCTATCGCCCTCAGCTACTATTTCGACACTACCGTCATGCAAGTTCTTAACGTAACCATTTAAGCCTAGATATCTGGCGTGACGTAGTATGAAGTATCTGAAACCCACTCCTTGTACTATGCCATATACTTTAATCTTAACACGAACCTTCTCGCCTTTAGACATAGCAGTCACTATTCTCCAGTTATCTTATAATAATATCTTAAGAGTGTTCTCGTTATTTCCTTAAGAGTGTTCATTACCGTTTGCGGAGGTACATTAAGGACTTCTGATGCAGACTTCCATCCTCTTGCCTGTAGAACCTTAGCTATTAAAACCAATTCCTCAAACTCACTTAGTCTAGGTCTATTGTTTTCATCATTGTAGAAATACGCTAATGCTAGTTCGCGTACACAATCTGCTACACATTCATATGTCATTCCACCCCATGCATAAGAAGTCGCTCTATCGATTTGTGTCTCTGTTAATCTCGGCTGGTAATTCCTGAATATCGGAACTCCCCAAGTTGTTAAAAGGAGACGGGCCACACGTGGCTCAAGGTCATCATATGGATCGGCTAGGGAGTTCAATAATCTCAGCCTAAACTCTCTATTTGCTTTCATTATTATATTACGCACTTCGTCGTTGAGAGGTTTTATTACGAGAACTGTATATTCTCCGCTTACGGGATTCCTATCAGGACTTATGTGAATGGGGATAAACTCGTTTTTTAACCAGAATTTCAGTAGAGGCTCGTTTACTCCAAATCCAGCTCCAACCCATCCGTAATTCCTTCTTACAGCCTCCTTACATATCAAGTCTATGATCATACTACCTAACCCCATGCTCATCGCATTAGGATGTGTTGCGATTCTCACTATACGCCATCCCGCATAATGCGCGAACCTATCATCTCTTAAATGTTTTAGGAATCTGTCAGGGATTATATTTCCATGGATCCAACCCCCTTTCTTTAAGTATTCTATCATGTCCTCAGGTATTGGGCCTTCTTCAGCGAGCTCTACAGCAGTTACTATTTTATTAGATGGAAGCCTTAACGCCCTAATGGTATGATGGGGGGCGTCGGCCATCATTGCAATATCATTGGGCCTATTTCGATAATGCGCTAATATGTATATTCCTACAAATTGTCTTAGTTCATCCTCTCCATCACCTAAGAACCAGCGTTCTATATCTGGGACTATGTAATCGGCTACTCCTTTACTTATGTACTCATAATCTTCCTTGGTAAGTGAGGCTGGTTCTGCATCTAGGAGAAGCGTATCGAAAAGCCAGCGCTCTATTGGATCGTTATCCGCATACCTTATTGGTTCGTGCATTTCATATTCGAAGATTCTCGTATTCTTATCCTCCCGAATTCTCTTAAGAAACCTTATTGAGAATCCCCTTCCTGCTCCCTCATAGCCATGTATTGTAGACGAGAAGATTATCCTATCAAAGCGTTGCCATATCCTATGTAGCATAGGAACTTGTAATCCTGCAGCTTCATCAACGGCTACTATGTCAGGTTTAGAATCAAGTAATTCCAGCGGTCGCATGTATGTTATGACTATGCCACGAGCTTTTATGCGCTCGATTACTCTTCTATGCTCGCTTACGTCAACCCTATATCCCATTACCTCTAATGCACGTCTGGCAAGCATCATTAATGACTGCACATTCTCTAATGCAGGCGCAGTTACACCTATAAATGCACGTCCTTTCGCTTTGCGGATTTTATGAGCAAGAATAGCAAGGCCTATACCTACTGCACAGCTTTTGCCACGGCCTCGATCGGCAGTTATTACAACTATGAGCTTCTCACCTTTTTCAGGTTTTCTAGATAGTTTCTCTATTATTTTGAGGACCTCCACCTGATCTTGAGTGAGTGATAACTTGTAGGCTTTTAGTAATGTCTCTCCCTTTTCTGGAAAGACTAACGTTTTTCGCTTAAATGGAGGAAGAGCTACCTTGCCTGGCTCTTTAATTAGCCTATCACGATCGACATCATAAACAATTATTCCTGGATACTCGAGAATCTTCTTAGTGAATCTTTTCTTAAAAATGTGCCTAACTTCATTAACTGGATGTTGAGGAGTAGAAAGCAATTCCTGAAACTCCGTTATTCGTTTATCCCATTCATCAAACGGAGGAGTTAAAAGTATAGCAAGACCCCCTCCTCTAACTATGCCCATTAGCCTACCTACATCATTGGGTCTTAGATCATTAATTAAATCGAGAACTAAGAGATCATATGTAGTACCTAAAACCTGCTCGCTTTCTGCATAGCTAATGTCCTCGAGATCTAATGTGGGAAAGTCCTTAATTAATGATAAGACGACTTTTAATCGCTCCTTTGCATCTTCATAATTTGGCTTTAGTGCGTAAAGAGCAGAGACCTTTTCTACTTTAAATGCCTTAGCTAATTTTTCCGCAATTCTCCTCAGGACTATTCCCGTCACAAAGCATAACTTAACGTTATCATTCCCCATTAAGACCAACATTCTTCTAGAATTCTGACGAATAGCTTCATCAATACTTCGATCAAGGGATTTCAATACCACAGGGAGCTTACCCTTTTCAAGATTTATTCCAGGATGCTTCATTAGCTACCCCTCATCTCACCTTTATTTCTACTTCATATGTTTTAACCATGGGGGATCATCCTCATGTATCCTTACGTGAAGATATGAGATTGAATCACTCCAGGCATCAAGGGATTGAAGGAAGCTATTGAGCTTAAATATTGGCACTATAGGTAATCCTTCACACATTGATATAGGTTCCTCATGCAATGTCACGATTATAGGATATAAAAAAGCATAACGCCATGAGCTTAAACCATATTTCCTTGGATTGTGTTTTATTACTTCGCCAAAGGCCATTACTCTCTCCTTATGTACGATACTTGCCTTCTTCAATTGGCTTCTCTTGCCTTTACGTAATCCCCAATGTTTGCAGTCTATACAGACTATTCTGGGTTTTTTGAATGCTACAATATCGATTTCATAGCGCCTATTGTTATAGGTAAAGACGACGTTTCTTAAGACATCATATTCGTTCGCCTCAAAGCATAGGGCTGAGAATTGTTCAAAATCACGCCAATCGAGATACCTAGCCACTTTTTCTATGTCAAGACCATGACGTATACCATGAAGAGCTAAAGAGATACGATCATGAATTATTACGAGATTATCGTTAATTACTGTTAATACTCCGCGTTCCTCTAAAGCTTTCAAATTCTCGAGGACGACATGTCTTATGGTATTAGCCTCACGGGAAATATCATCAATTGTAGTCGCTATTGCAGAGCCTCCAGAGAGCTTCAGTAGAGCCTCTACTATATTCCTCATTGTCTCATCCAGAGATCTATTTTGTATTTAAGCTAGACGGTACTTATTGACTACGATTGATACTAGCTATTCCTTAAGACACTATGGATTATCAATAGGAACTTAGAGCTATTTAAGCTACATTTCATACTACGTAGCTATATCCACCTGATGAATGTTGAGATAATGAGGGCTACTATCCCTATAGGTATTGCTTTTTTTAGTGAAAGCCCACATGCGCCATATGCCGTTATTATGAATAGGGCAAGCATCCATATCTGTAATAGGTATGAAAGGAAATTACTGATCAAAGCATAAGGCCATCCAGCATAACTAGATATCGCTGAATTGATAATAGACATAACCTCTTTCATACTCATGCCTGGAGATAGCCCTACTTTAACCGTTACTATGCCACCCTTAGTAGCCATTATAATATTGAAAATCCGTAATATCTCAACTACCGCCTTTATGGTAGCAGTATAACCAATAGCGCTTGCAACGGCTTTTAGAGTAGTGACCCCCTTTAAGAATGATGAAATAAGGTAAATTATGATAGTGATCATAAGCCAACCCATTAAGGTAGTTATGCTCGTCATAGCTAAGGCTAATAATACCCTACGCTTATAAATGCCGCCACCAATTACTCCTATGGTCTCTCCACTTGTAGCATTGTAGTATATTATCCTAACTTTACTTGAGAATATGGTACTAGATAGCGTCATTATAAGTATACACAAGAGTAAAGCGAGAAGTGCGCCAGATAGCTCAGGTTCTCTCGCGATTTCGCTCATAAGCTCGAAAGGAGTATAAATTACCATTGCAATTCTCCTTAAGGCTGTTTTTATCCGGTAGCCAGGGCCACGTGGAATTTCAATAACTATATACTCCTCACTGCTCATAATATCACCTGGGTAAGGATATGGCAGTTAAGTTAAGTCTTTTACGAACTTCTTTAGCAAAGATTGGGGCACAACTACTGCGCGTGGAGTCTACTATGACTATCTTTGGACTACATGAGGTTATGTATTCAAGTAGTTGATTAAAGTCAGCATGATCACTAAATGCCACAATATACTCCCTAGATGCTATCTTTTTCATTGGCTTATTGAATAACCATCCCGAAAGATATATCCTAATGCCACGTCCTTGCCTACGACTCATTATGTGGTCAAAGAATATGTAATGACCATAAGCTTCTATTTCCCTTCCCTCGAGGCTATTTAGCGGCCATATGTCATATATGTTCATCCCATGCCTTCTAACTACCTGAGAGACTAAATACACTCTTTTACTAGCTAGAAAAGGTACTTCAGGGAACTCTTTTCTCAATAGTTCCATAACCTCCTGGAGTTTACCGTGGTAGCCAAGTATAGTAACAGGGCCTACTCTTAGGCTCCTTCTAACGAGATCGAAGAGCGTCTGCTCTATTATTTCGGGTGGTGGACGCACATAGTTAGGCATACCATATGTTGCCTCAGTCACTAATATATCGACATCTAATGAAGGAGTGCCAGGAAGTTTAAAGTCTCCAGTATATCCTATAGTAATACCATCAGGGGATTCAAGAAAGACCTGAGCTGCACCTGGTATGTGTCTAGCCCTTTTGAGTACTATAATGTAGTCGTTTATATTAAAGGGAATATCATAGCTTAAACCTATCTTCCTACGTATTTTAATTCCCTTGAGTACTGTTATTAGATCGAACGTTACAGGAGTTGAGATCACATAACGACAGAATCTAACGCTTTTGGAGAGATCAATTATGTGATCGGAATGAGCATGAGTAATAACTCTTAAAATAGCATTATGGCTGTGACCATCACATGCTAATATATTGTCCATTACGATAGCTCCATTGGGCATTATCCTTACTCGATTCAACGTTTCCTTAAGTGTCATGAACACTCCCTAAACTACATCTAATAAAATAAATACCATAAGTGCTAATATAACTATGTCTTAGATATCTAACTCGCTTACAGTTTATCGCACCATGAAAATTGAACACATAACTTAAATCCCTATAGAATGCTTATTTCTTAATGATGAAGATAGGATGTGCTTGGCTATATGCTATAACGAAGTATGGCTACCCTCCCAGTATTGAGGACACATTTAACGCAATAAGGGACATGGCTAAGTTAGGCTTTAAATATATTGAGATAGAGGGTTTAGCTTACGATAACTTAAAAGAAGTAATTGAGAGACGAAAGGAAATAAAGGAACTTGCCGACTCCTTAGGGCTTAAGTTCATGAACTTCTGCCCTATAATTCACGATATAGTTAGCGTAGATCCATCTAAAAGCGAAAAAGCACTTAAGTACTTCGAGAAGGCGTGTGAACTAGCAGTATACTTAGGATCTGATATGATACAATTGGATTCATTCACTCCCCCTCTTGAGTTCGTAGGTGAAGTTCCATATAAGGAAGCAATAAGTTTCGGGTTGCAGATAAGAGTGAAAATACCTCCAGAATTCTCCTGGAAGAAGTTCTGGGATAACTTAGTTAACAACTTTAGGAAAGCTGCAAAGATAGCTGCAGACCATGGCTTAAAGTTATTAATGGAGCCTAGAGTAGGCGAAACAGTAAGTAACACAGATGCCATGTTAAGACTAATTGATGCCGTTGGAATGGACAATTTCGGCGCCGTCCTTGATACAGGACATCTACATGCACAGAAGGAGATACTTCCACTTTCAGCCCTTAAGCTAGGTGATAAGCTCTTCTATGTTCACGTATCCGATAATGATGGTAGGGACAACTATCATCTAGGACTAGGTAAGGGAACTATCGATTGGGAAGGACTATTTCTAGTATTGAAGAGAATGGGCTTCAACGGATTTATCGCAATAGACGTAGGTGGAAGTGGTTTTAAGGGGGACATAGATGCAGAAGTCCTTCAAAGTAAGAGATTCTTAGAGGATCTCATGAGAAGACTTGACATACCAGTAGAGTAGCTATCTAGAAAAGGCCTTATAGATATTTTTCCACAGCTTCTCTTCTAGTTCGTCGAGTGCATCATATGCTATCAGGGTTATATTAGGCATACCTCTTATCATCGATGAGATCCTACTTCCTCTCTTATACGTTGCTATAATCTTCTTTCCCCTCATATATGCATACATTATCTCCATACCGACGCCATGACTTGGCTTACTTACATCCGCTATTAGGATATCGGATTTTTCTAATGCTGAGATATCGCGTTTAAACACATCGCTTGGCGTATATACTTTTTCCTCTCCTATCTCTCCTGCCACCCATTTCGATACTACATCAACACCACATCTCTCAACCATACTGACGTATCTCTTATTGAATTCTAGGCTTTCGGCATGAACTATTGGCAACGCAACATACGCTCTTAGGGGTTTTCCTAATAACCTTACGAGTTTACGCAGTGCATCGTTAAAATCCCTTATATCCTCTCCGTAAATCATATTGAGTACATCTGGGAATTCCTTTTTCACTCTTCTATGCATTTCGGGATTGTCATCTATAAAGACCACGTTGCTACTCTTCATATTAAGCTCATTAAGTATCTTTCTTAACATTAACGCCTTATCAGGATGAGGTTCCACTACAATCATATCAAAATAGTCGCGCAAATTGAACATATCTATAAGCCTTAAGACATTGCTTGGTTCGTTCCAGCTTGCGATAGCAATCTTATGCCCCTTTATCTTTAAGTATCTAAGGAATCGTAAGATACCGTTGTTTAGCCTTATTCGTTCACCCCTAGAATCAACAATTTCCTCAGTAGAGATCCTAGTGAAAGGGGGTTTTAATATTGTAGCATCATGATGATTCCATATAGTTCTATCGCAGTCTAATACGATTAGCATCTTCCTAATACCCATTATACATTATCCCTCAACTTAGATCTTAAAAGCTTCTTTATTAGTTGTAACGCTAGTAGGAAATAATGGTTGTAGGTAATGACTAGTCAAGAGATAATGAGAGCTTTTTCATGTCAAGAACTTGGTAGGGTTCTATTTCGATATGAGTAAGGAATGGATCATTCCCTATATGGAGTATGTGTAATACATTGTCCTCTTTTATTAAGGGCTCTGGTATGTAAAATTCTCTCTGCGGAGAATCTGTTGAATACCTACCAATGGGTCTCCTATTGAAGAATAATATGCCCTTGCCAGAAAAGCCATCAATTTTAAGCTTAATGGGTATTAAATTGCCTTTGATCCCTTTTATAGTAACTTTACACTCGTACAATCTAATGAGACTTCTCTTCAACAGATCTGGAATTTTACATTGTTTCTCTACGCCATATATCGCTATGTCTACAAGATCTATCGGTCTTACAAGCCATTCATCGACTTTAGCTAAGTATTTAATGAGCTTAAGCGCTTCTATCCTCAGCTTTTCACCCCAATGCCACCATCGTTCTGCGTAAATCGCAATTACGTTCTTTCCATTTCTTATATATTCACTTATGTCAACGTGAGCCACGGTGTAATCATAACCTCTCACACATCCAAGCTGAATATGTCTAACGAATTTACCATTCACATATATCCAGAAATCACCCTCACCTTTAATTTCAAGAAGTACACCCTTTACCTTCTCTTCAATACTCACGTCAATACTTGTACGGATCCATATTGCCGTCTTTCCCCTTAACTTAATGTCCTTGACTATAGGTATAATACTTTCATCCCATTCGCTATCATCATAACCCTCTTCAGCCTCCTTTGGAACCTCCCTTAACCTAGAGATCTCTATTACATTAGTCTGCATGAGACGAACTTTCTTTATGGGGATATCCTCACGCGCAATAAGATATAGCCCTCCAATTCCATTAAGTATCTTAAGCTCACGTACACTCCTACCAACGCATTCAAGTAAAGCTACTACCTTATTCCTTCCAAGTTTTATATAGTCTGAGGCGGGCATTCTTAATGAGCCTACTATGCGACCAATGTACGTTCCATTTATAATCAAATCGGCTTCGTCAACTACATTTGTTATTAAAATGTCCCTTCCCCAGACGTGAGGAACATTGAAGTTACAGGAGAAGATATATAAGCCATTATCAGTAAAACCAGCTTCCTCCAATCGAGTTTCAGCAGGAATTCTCCCTCCTCTACCAGTCAGTTCCTCTAGATCTAGCTCTCTTACATTCCATTCACTAAAAGTTATTGAAAGCTTAGGTAGCTTCTTACGCCTTAAATGAACTATAAGAATACATCGTGCGGGGTCGTAGCTATACTCTCCGTCCTCTATTTTTACGAAGCTAGGTTCTCTAATGAGGGGCAATATCCTTATGCATGCATCTTTGTTTATTAGTACATCTACATTTACTTCTTTACCTTCGACCTTTCCATATGCAAAGCAAGGCCCTAAGACAATAATATTATCGTTTATTAGGAATAACCTCTCTGACATGTCCTCACTACAAATGTATATTAGGAAGTCTTTATCCTTCGCTTTACCTCTAATTACAGAGAGTTCACCTGTAAAGATGTCCTCAACAACCACTTCTCCCTTCTTAAATAACACGTTTACATCTGAGTGGATTAATGATGTAATTCCCTTTAGTCTAATACGTACGGTATTGCCAGCCTTGGTATGAAGAATGACTATATCGTAATCGTTAGAACTGTATTTGTAAACAACTTCACAGTTCGATTTTAGTCTTATATTACCTATACTGACGTCATAAGGTATTAGGCGTACATCATAAGGCTCGAGTACTATACTCCCTACATCTATCAATATGGCTTTCCTATGAGCTGATGTATTCCATATCAAAAGGAGTTTATTTTCATTATCGGAAATTAAAGTAGCCTTAACTTCCTCATCCGTGATATTGATATCCTCTCTTTTGCCAAGGAGAAGGGTTCTTTCAAACGTCCTAATTACATTTAGCGCTCTTTTAATTTTGTAATACCTTTGAGAAAGACCTCCCCATTCCCTTATAGCAGCTTCATAATCATAGCTAGTTATTATACCCTTCCCAGTATAGCCTACTGGATTTGTGCCTCCATGAAACATATATATGTTAATTATTGATGCGCCCTTAGCCACTAAGATCTTTAACAACCTCTCAGTCCATTCTGGAGGAAAGCTCCCACGATCTGTTGGTAATCTTCCAAATCTACTTGTGAACCACCCTCCCCCTAGTTCCATCACAATGCAGGGCTTTCCCTTTTCATCCTTCTTTAATTCCTCTAACCTCTCTAATGGAGTTTTAAAGTCCCAGGGATCAGGATAGAGGTCTATGGAGTCTATGACTCCAGTATTGCGACATGCTATATTCTCATTTGTAATTATGGGGATTTTTACGCCCAAGTCCTTTAACATATTGTACAGAGCCAATATGTACTCTCTGTCTCCCCACCAGTACTCATTCTCTACTTGCAACGCTATTACTGGGCCATTAGGAAACATGAATCCTTTAATCAGCTTAATTATCCTCGAGTACCATTCCTTAGTTAGCTTAAGATATTCGCTATCATCAGGCCTTCGTGGATAACAACGAGCTAAAACCCACCCCGGGAATCCTCCTCCATCCCACTCCGAGCATATATAAGGCCCTATTCTTAATATTACGAAGAGACCTAACTTCTTTGCAGTCTCAATGAATGAAATTAATTTCCTTTGGGCTTCTTCATTCCATACACCTTCCCTTGGCTCATGATAGTTCCAAGCCACATATGTAGCTACAGCATTCAGACCTGCTACTTTAAGCTTAACCATTCTATCATGATATAATTCAGGAGGTATCCTCATGTAGTGCATCTCACCACTAATTAACAGAAGGTGCTTTCCACTAATGATAAAACCATGTTCATTGAATGTTATTTCAGAGTTCTCCATCGTTCCTCATTAATTAGACGAAGTTATATAAAGATAACGAAGGCCCTTCCTTATGCAATAATATCATAGATCTTCTGTGAAATACAACAAACGACAAACTCATAGTTATTGATGATCATATTGATAACTAGAGTCCCCAGGGAGAGTCATTAATAGAGGGAGCTATCAGCACTTAAAGGATCGTTCATCGACTTCCTCACCCCACCTCCTTCTCATCATCTGAGTTTTAGTATTTGTAATGTAATTTAAATGTGCTACGCTTCTATAGCACTGATTAGCTTAAGGGCTTTTTTTACTACTTCAACAGCATCCTTACCGAATATAGTAATCATGGGTTCTTTTCCCCAGTCACCTAAGTGGTATATTATATCTGGGGTAGTACCAGCTCTCTTAACTGCCTGTTCAATTCCCCAAGGTATTGTAGCGCCTTCTTTCTTTTTTATTTCAGGAGGTTCTTCCCTTCTATCATAGTAAGATACGATAAGACCTTCTCTTTTGGCTGCCTCTAATAATCGTTCGTCGTACCTTAAGTTCATGGCAGCTCTTATATTCTTATCATATTCCATAATTTTCAGCACAGCTCTTGCGACATGAGATGAAGCGCCAAAGGCAATAGGGCCAGCAGCCTTTACTGTATCCCCTACTCTAACTATTCTTCCAAGTACGCCAGCTACATCACATATGCCACGTGCATATGGCTTAGGAAGGGCCATAACGATATTCGTCTGAACTTCAGGAATAAATCTAGCAAATACCTTTCCGTTATCCTCTATGAGCTTTATGGCTCTTTCTAAGTTATGAATTACTAAGTATTTCTGAGCTGGGATTTCAAGCCATGCAATAGGGTTTACGGGATTAAATCCCATGCCAATCTCATAACCATAAGCTATAGCCTTCGTTATGAATTCCTTTGCTACCTTAATCGCATCATCTAATGCCTTTCCCTTAGCAAGTTCCGCGGTTATAGCAGCTGAAAAGCTGCAACCGGCACCATGTGTATACCCTTCCTTTAACCTTAATGCACGATATTCTCTAAAATTCCCATTACAATATAACACGTCTATAGCATAATCTCCAGCTATATGACCGCCCTTTACTAAAGCCGCTTTAGCTCCCAATTCCTCAACTATATACTTAGCTGCCTTTCTAGCATCGTTTAGATCCCTTATTTTAATTCCAGTTAACAACTCAGCTTCCATTTTGTTAGGCGTTACAAGCGTGGCAATGGGGAGTAATTCTTTTTTCAGAGTTTTAATTCCGTTAGGTTTAAGTAATTTAACACCGCTTTTCGACTCGATAACGGGATCCACTACTAATGGAATATTATATTGTTCTATAACCTTAGCTACAGCATGTACTATCTCGGCATTGCTTAACATTCCAGTTTTTGCAGCGTCAACACCCATATCCTCGACTACAACTTCTATTTGTTTTACAACTATATCCGCAGGAACGTCAAGTATAGCCTCGATAGAGTATGTGTTTTGAGCAGTAATGGCGGTTATAGCTACCATTCCATGTACTCCTAATGCCGCGAACGTCTTTATATCAGCGACTATGCCCGCGCATCCTCCAGAATCACTTCCGGCTATCGTAAGTGCTGTCGGAATACGCTCTCTCATTACGTTACTTCCTCCGCTCCTCACTTAGTAGGTCTTCTACGGCCTGCTTTATCCTTTTAATACCCTCCTCTATCGCCTCTATATTGGTACAGAAGCTAAACCTTACGTATTTCTTTCCTACATCGGTCTCAGAGAAGGCAGTTCCAGGTAGGATTAGTACGTTATATCTGGTCAGAAGCACTTCTACGAATTCTTCAACATCCATTTCTAACTCATCAAGAAGCTTCTTTATCCTGGGGAACATATAGAATGCTCCCGCACTCTTCCAGACCTCAAAGCCATATATATCCTTGAGTAGATCGTACATTCTATCACGACGCTTTCGGAAAAGGGAAACCATATTTCTTACTAGATCCCATCTGCCTTCCCTGAAAGCTGCTACAGCTCCCTTTTGCGCAAAGCTTACTGGACAGCTATATACATTAGTAGCTAGCGTTGCTATCCTATTCACGACTTCCTCAGATGCCACGAGATAGCCTAAACGCCACCCAGTCATGGAGAATGTCTTACTTAATCCATTTACGTACAATACGTAATCCCGCCAGTCAGGATCCTCTAGAACACTACGGAATTTGACCTCACCATATACGAAATTATCATAGACTTCATCAGATAGAAGTAGAATTCCTTTATCCTTTGCTATTTCAGCTATCTTCTCGACTTCCTCTGGTCTAAATACCGCTCCCGTTGGATTATGTGGATTGTTTAACACTATCATCTTGGTCCTCTCAGTTATTAACTCCTCAAGCCTCCTAACGTCTATTCTAAAGCCCTCTTCAGGATTGAAATCTAGAGGAAAGTACACTGGCTTTCCCCCAAAGAGCTTAGTTACCTCTGCATATGCAGGATACGTGGGTTCAGGGATTATTACCTCATCGCCAGGGCTTATATAGCTAGCTATAGCCAGGAAGATGGCTGTTTTAGCTCCGGTAGTTACGATGACTTCCCCCGCCTTAACACCAGCATCGTATCTTTCATTAAGGTATTCTGCAATGCTCTGCCTTAGTTCGGGAATGCCCCATGTCTCAGTATACCCTGTAAATCCTTCATCTAAAGCCCTCTTGGCGGCTTCCCGTATATGTTTAAACGTCACTATATCGGGCTGTCCAAGGCCAAACGAAATTATCTTTACCTTCTTTTTCCTTTCTAACTCATTAGCCTTAGCTAGATATAGGAATGCACGTTCACCGCTAAGACCCATTATTACATCCTTCAGATTCAATATAGGTCTCGCCAGAGATATCACCCTTCTCTACTGTTCATTATTTTAATAGCATTAATCAATAACTATAAAAAGGTATACTTTGAAAGCCAACGAAAGGTTTAACGTGCAGGTTTCTCAATATTTCTATAAGGGTAAGGGTGCAGGATCCTAAACAAATAATAGAAAAAGCACTCAAGGATGGTAGGAAGTTCTTATTGGAACCTGAGGCCAAGAGTCTTTGTGTACATTACAGTATTTCTGTGCCTAAATTTATGGTAGTAAATGATCTTGAGAGTGCGATAAAGGCGGCACATGAGCTAGGCTATCCTGTTGTATTGAAAGTGGTTTCTCCAGATATAATCCATAAGAGTGATGTAGGCGGTGTAATTCTCAATATAAATAGTGAGGAGGAACTTAAAGAGGCATATGAGCGATTAATTGATAACGTTAGGCAAAAGGCACCTCATGCTAGAATATTGGGGGTATTAATTGAAGAACAGGTTCCTAAGTCCGTTGAGGTTATAATAGGAGTTACTAAGGATCCACAGTTTGGTCACGTGATTATGTTCGGATTAGGTGGAATATTCGTCGAGGTACTGGAGGATGTTACCTTTAGAATCCTCCCTATTAATAAGAAAGATGCACTGGAGATGATAAGCGAGATAAAAGGTTATTCAATATTAAAGGGGTATAGGGGAAGGGCTGGCGTTGACATAAATGCTATTGCTGACATAATGGTTAAAGTATCGAGAATTGTAATGGAGAACCCGATGATAAGGGAGCTTGATCTGAACCCAGTAATGGTCTATGAGAGGGGGGCTAAAGTAGTTGATGCAAGAATAATCCTTAATGAATATGTAGAGAAAACAGGAGGATAAGAAGTAAAAATTATCTAAGGACTGCATCTCCGCTTTTCTCGGCTCGTTTATATTCCAGGCTAAGCTTCCTAAGTTCCTTAAGTATATCTCTATTCTTCCTAATTAACTTATCGACAAGACTTAGATATCGTGCAACTCTAACGGCTTCAGGAGTTATTTCTACTAATTCCCTTCCATTCACTACTACATAATGTTTCCTCGGTATCTTCTCCCCTAAAATGTAGGCTGCCTCATTTATTGCAGCATGTACTAAAAAGCAGTGAGGACTACCCTCGATAGTCACCACGGTTATACTCTTAGGATTCGAGCTACGGACTATTGAAGCGAGTTTACCATAAAGTTCAGGATTCTCGTTTTCGGGACACACGGTGAGAGTTACCTTGCCCTTACATAGTGTGTTGAAAATGTCCTTATTGACGTATTTTAAACACTCACTCACTATAAGGATGTCGGCATTTCTCAAAAGTGGTGCCTTAACCCAAACTTCCATTAATTTCATCGATATCACTAGAACGTTAAGATAATGAAAGTATAATAAGCGTATCGTATCGTAACAGTAAAGTGAGGGGATTTGTTGGAAGAGAGATGGTATCCATTTACACCTAGATGGGATGATACTGAAGTTACAATAACACATGTAGGGAAATTAGTGCTTGATTCTCCAGCAGGTAAGCACGGATTCCTCAAAGTAAAGGATGGTCATTTATGCTTCGAGGATGGTACTCCCGTAAGATTTTGGGGTACAAATCTTTGCTTTGATGCATGCTTTCCTACACATACCGAGGCGAAGATAGTCGCGAGAAGGCTAGCTAAGCTTGGCTTCAATATAGTTCGTTTCCACCATATGGACACGCAGCCTGCTCCTCGAGGGATACTTGATCCTCGCTATGATGACTCAAGACATATACATCCCGGTCAACTGGATAGACTTGACTTCTTCATAAGTCAGCTAAAGGAGCAAGGAATCTATGTAGACCTAAACTTACATGTTGGAAGAAGATTTAGAAAGGGTGATGGACTCCCTGATGCTGATGAGTTCAATCCCTATGGCAAATTCATCACATTATTCGATAAAAGACTTATTGAACTCCAAAAAGAGTACGCGAAAGACCTTCTAACACACAAGAACCCATATATTGGAACACAATACGTAGATGAGCCAGCCATAGCCATCATAGAGATAACAAATGAAAATTCCCTTATGTGGGGTTGGGTGATGGGCTTATTAAATGGACCAAGAAAAGGAAAGGGAACATGGCAAACAATACCGGAGAAGCATATACATATGCTTGACGAGATGTGGAACGAATGGCTTTTAAAGAGATATGGCAGTAGGATTGAGCTCGAGAGAGCATGGCATGGTGATGGAATAGCATTAGAGCCGGATGAAGATCCTGAGAAGGGAACTGTAAAGAGGATAACTATTGAGGAAGTACCTAAATATACGAAGGCTCGAGTTAGAGATTTACTGAAGTTCTATTATGAGATCGAAAGAAAGTACTTTAGGGAAATGGCTGATTACATTCGCAAGGAACTTGGAGCCAAGATGCTTATAATAGGGACAGCCACAATACCATTTCTTCCCTCAGTTCTCTCACAGCTTGAAACAGATATAATCGACGCACATGCATATTGGGATCATCCGAGATTTCCAAGAAAACCTTGGGATCCCCATGATTTTGAAATAAATAACGAGTCGCTAGTAGCTAATCCGCCATGCATAATAGGAG
>Ga0180300_10000359_pt1 | contig 19506 bp, 18 predicted proteins | sample GuaBasSediGuay15_FD_121798 | JGI IMG/M metagenome (GOLD analysis project Ga0180300, IMG submission 121798) | Subseafloor sediment microbial communities from Guaymas Basin, Gulf of California, Mexico - Guay15, Core 4569-2, 21-24 cm | ecosystem: Environmental > Aquatic > Marine > Hydrothermal...
AATTCAAGAATTAAAACCAGGAAGAATCACAGGAGTATCCGAAGGTTATAATCTCACATTTAACCCGAAAATTCTATCTTTCCTTAAGCCAAATTTTTCTTATAGCTCGAACTACACCTGGAGCGAACCTCTTACAAGTGCTACAAAAAGTGTGGATATAATAAGTAACCAGAATAGAATGATGGCCTCTGTGAATTTCTCTCCTAACTCCATAATCGAGCTCTTTTATAAACCCAAAAGGGCAAAAAGCCGAAGCTATTCAAGACCGGGAAGTTTTTCCCGATACAGGCGAGGAACAGCTTCGAAGCAAAAACAAGAGAAGAAGGATGGAAAAGAAATAAAATTTCTCGAAAGTCTCTACTCATTTTTGAGCAAATTTCAGCCAATATCTGTCACCTATTCAGTCGGCAATTCCGTAACGAACCGTGGCAGGATCGGTCATCCTGGAGTGTTGTACAGAATCGGGCTACAAAAAGATCCGGGATTGCCCATTGTTGAGGAAGAGGTAGGGCTGGGAAAGGATAATATTGTAAATAACCTTGATCTTTCTATGAATGGTGGACTCAAAATATCAAATAATGTATCTTTAACTTTCAACTATATGCAAAACCATGCTGTCACTGAAAGCCAAATGCAGAGAAACGAAAATCTGAGTAGAGGATTTTTCCCTCTTGGGAAGGACGGCAGAGACGGGATTCCATTTCCCTCATGGTCCCTCCGGATTTCAGGGCTCCAGAAAATACCTTTCCTTAAAGAATATGTAAGTTCAATGTCAGCAGACCATGGGTTCTCAGGAAAAGAGGTTATAATAATTCAGAATGGCAGGGAGGTTAGTGCTTCTTATAGTTCGAATTTTCAACCTTTGTTTTCTATTTCAGCCAGCCTTAAATCAGGCATAAACGGCAACCTGAGGTTCAATATGGGAAGAACCATAACGGTGCGTGAAGGTGACACACAAATTACAGAGAATAAGGGTGCGATATTTTCTCTTTCCTACCATAAAAGAGGTGGCTTGAATATACCTTTACCGTTCATGAATGATGTTAGTTTGGAAAATGATATTAAGTTTAATCTAAACTTTGACTTCAATTCAACCGTAAGAAAGGCAAAGATGAAAACTGGGAAAAAATTCACCAGGCAGGGAGAGAATTGGAGCTGGAAAATTACTCCGACAATTACATACTCCTTTACTAACAAGGTTTCCGGGAGCATCTTCTTTGAATATGGGGAAAGTTTTGATATCTACACGGGGAAAAGAATAAATAGAAATGGTGGTTTCAACGTAAATATTGCCATAAGGGGATAGATCTTGGGGAAAAGGGTATTTGTACGGATAATAATTATACCTCTTTTTATGTTTTTGGGATGTGGACAGGTTCCTGAGTTCAGTGGGGGAAAAGCTTACGAGTATCTCCTCGAACAATGCAAGATGGGCCCCAGATTCCCAGGGGCTCCTGGTCATGAAAAGCTAAAGGGCTTCTTGGTAGATTTCCTCAAGCCCAGGGCAGACTCTATTATCATTCAGGACTTTACAGCAAAGATAAAAGCAGACGGTACAGATCTTGAGCTTACCAACGTAATTGCCCTTTTTAGAGGTAGGAGTGAAAAAAGCTTGCTAATTGGAGCCCACTGGGATACCCGCCCCCGTGCCGAGTGTCATCCAGAAGCCGGGAAAAGGGGATACCCAATCATAGGGGCTAATGATGGAGCAAGCGGAGTAGCAATTCTTCTCCACCTGGCTGAATTGCTGGATAAGAAAATGCCACTCAAAACCGTATATCTTGTATTTTTCGATGGAGAAGACTGGGGTTATCAAGGATCAACTGAAGATTTCTGCCTTGGATCAAAATATTTTGCAAACAAACTTCCTGTACCTAAACCTAATGAAGCAATTGTAATTGATATGGTAGGAGATAAAATTTTATCCATTCCTATCGAGAGATTTTCTTATGAATTTGCACCCGAAATGGTAAAGAAGATATGGAATATTGCAAGAAAGAGAGGCTACAGACAATTTGAGTATCGACTTGGGAGCTACATCTATGACGATCATGTCCCTCTTTATAGAATAGCCGGTATTTCGTCTATCGATATAATAGATTTTGAATACCCTGATAGGTTTCACAATTACTGGCACACTCTTTACGATACGCCGGACAAGTGTAGTCCAAAAAGCTTGGAAGTTGTAGGGCAAGTATTGCTTGATTATATATTCCAGGAGAATTAGCTATGGGAAAAAGTTCTGATACATGGAAAGAGGTGCTGATAGAAGGTAAGGTAGATACGGATCTTGTCTCTGGGGCGATGTATTCATTAGGTTGTTTGGGAATAATTGAGGATAAAAATAGAGTAAGAGTGTATTTTGAGTCAGGAAAAAGTCTTTCTAAAGAACAAATAATTTCAGCTCTGGAAGAATTTGGTATAAAGGGAGCAAAAATAAGTTTCAATACTATCGCAGATGATGGTTGGAGCAGAAGGTGGGAAAAGTATTTTGAACCCGTGCGCATAGGGGAGAAAATATATATACGACCCCCGTGGCGAGAAAAATCCGGTGGGAACTTAGTAGACATTATTATAAATCCTGGATGTGCTTTCGGAACAGGAACGCACCCTACAACCCAGATGGCGCTATTCTTTCTGGAAAAATATTTAGAAAAAGGGATGGCGGTTCTGGACGCTGGGTGTGGTTCTGGAATACTGGCAATCGCGGCCGTAAAGCTCGGAGCAGGCAACGTGATGTGCGTTGATAATGATGAGGGGATAAAAGAGAATTTTTACGAAAATATATCACTTAATGGAATTCAGGAAAAAGTTGAACTTAAAATTTGTGACGTCATTGATATTGATGACTTTGATTTTGATCTTATAGTCTCAAATATTGATATTAAGTCCAATGTAAAATTGCTAAATTCTATAGGAAAATTTGGGGAGTTTCCCCCTCGTATGATTTTTACAGGTATTCTAGAAAAAGATATGGAGAATTTCATAACGCAAGCAGAAACTTTTGGATTAAAGGTAACAAATACGGGAACTTTAAAGGAGTGGGGTGCGATTGTTTTTTAAAGAGGTTTTATATTCCATAATATTGGTGTGCATGTTAATTCTATGGAGCTGCGAGGATAAACAACCCACTTCTTCCGAGGATGAATTTGTGGTTGGAGAAATCGATTTTAATTACATCAGAAAAGATTCTTCTCTTTTCATTTCTGCAAGGGTGTATAACTCTCTCGGCTCCGAATACATTGATTCAGTATTCTTCCATCTCGCTATATTAGAGCAGGATACATCGTATGAAAAACAGATTTTGTTCGGAACTCTAAACGATAACGGTACTGATGGAGATATTATCCGTGGAGATGGAACCTACTCCAGGAAGTTTTCAAAAATGTTTCTTGAAGATGGAACCTATGAACTGACTGTTTGGGCGGAAGATGCACGCGGAAAAGTTACAGAAAAAGTTTCTACTACCAAGAGAGTATTCGAAAATCTACCACCAGGCCTATCTTTACTCCGAGCACCCGAAAGCTTTGAAAAGGGAGACACATTAATTTTCGAAGTAAAGGCTGAGGATCCTCAGGGGCTTAATGACATTTTATCTGTGAGATACATAATAGAGCTTCCCACAGGGGAAGTTACATCGGATCCAAGCTGGGCACTGAGAGATGATGGGAAATGCGGGGATATGGTTGCTGGAGATGGAATATTTACTGTGCACCAACCTTCAAATCGGGAAAGCAAGCTTCAGGGGCTTTTCATTTTCTACTTTTTCGCAGAGGATAAACAGGGTGCCCATAGTGATACTATCGAAGCTCCCGTAAAATGTCCAGGAGTAACAATTATTTCTCCAAATGGAGGGGAATGCGTTAAGCACGGTGATACTTTGAATATAAGATGGGAAAGTGCTTACATAGAGAAGCTTAAGATTGAAATTTCCACAGATGGATACAGTTACAGTGTTATTGATACCACAGACGCCTCTGCTGGGCAATATCTCTGGGCAGTGCCAAGCTTAGCAGGTATTTCGGAGACATGCAAGATTAGGCTATCCGATATTTATCTTTTCTCGAGATGTGATGTAAGCGATGGATACTTTAAAATAGGGAGTTGTCCATAATCTATGGGAACACAAATTAAGAGCAAAAATTCCTCTCGCTGGTTTTTAAATATTTTAATCCTCTTTTTCTGTGTCAGCCAGCTTCATTCCCAGATTTTTCGGCTGCTTAGCCCTTCCCTCAGCGATTCCACAGTTGAATACTCTGGGCTGGCGAGTAACGGAATTACGGCTATAGTGTCCCAGGGTCAGAATATTCTGTGGTTTGCCACCGGGAGAGGACTAAGCAAAACAGAGGATTTTGGGGAAACTTTTAAAAGTTATCTTCCCGCAACGGGAGGATTACCAAAAGGAGGAATTTCAGCCATAGATGTAAGGGACTCTGTTATATGGATTGCAGCAGTGTTTGATTCATCGCTCCTCCAGGGGGAACTTCAGACGGGAGGTGGGTTAGCTTATTCGAAAGATTATGGTAAAAGCTGGCATTTTGTCTCACAACCGATTGATGAGAACACAGATACAGTTTCAGACTGGTATGGAAACAGAGTAAGATTCCTGCCGGTTACTACTCCAATAATGAATACTACGTGGGACATTTCGATCTCAGACAGGTGGGTTTATATAACAAGCTGGGCAGGTGGTTTGAGAAGAACAGCCGATTGGGGAAAGACGTGGGAAAGAGTGCCTCTCCCATCCGATGACGAAGAATTTCTTGAATGTGGTCCCGTAGATTATGTTATCGATCCAAGGGATCCCCCATTAGGGAATCACAATCATAAAGGATTTAGTGTGCTTACTTATGGTGATACAATATGGGTTGGAACTGCAGGTGGGATCAACCTCGGGATTGTAAATGAAGAAGGGTGTATAAGTTGGAGACGAATCACTGCTCAAAATGGAGGGATATCTGGTAATTGGGTGGTGGACATTGAAAGGCAGGTTTATAATGGAAAAACTATAATCTGGGCTGCTACGCTTCCAGCGGAGGGTCCAAATGAGTACAGGGCTTTAAGCAAAACAGAGGATGGTGGACTTACATGGACTACTACTTTAGAAGGTCCATGGTGTTACAACATTGTTGCCTCCGATTCTATTGTTTATGCATGCACAGATGAGGGGTTGTACAAATCGATAGATGGGGAGAACTGGGCAAAATTCGGTTACATCGTAGATACGGAGAAAAACGAGGCTATTTTCAGTGAAAAAGTCTATGCTGCCCTTGTCGACAAAAGGGAAAATCCTCCCGCTCTCTGGGTAGGAACAGGAGACGGGCTGGCAAAAACTAACGATGATGGAACAACCTGGAATATAATGAGGGCTTTCCAACCGGCGAAAAAAAACGGCAAGATGAGAATTTATGCTTATCCAAACCCATTTGCACCAAACTTCCATAACAGGATAGGAGATGAAGGACACGTAAGAATACAGTACTTTTTGGAAAAACCTTCCAATGTACAACTCGAAGTTTTCAATTTTGCTATGGAACTCGTTTATAAAGGGGACAATCACTTCATCGCCACAGCAGGTGATCATAGCGAATCGTGGAATGGAAAGGACAACAACGGTAATCCTGTAGCAAATGGAGTATATTTTTGCAGATTGAACATAAAGACTGGGGTTCAAAATAGTTATTACTGGACAAAAGTGATAGTAATAAAGTGAGGCTTATGAAAAGATTCGTTCTAACAGTGGTGACATTGTTTTTCACTTTCGAGGTAGCTTCAGCGGGCAATGGTGGCTTTGCAGGGGCACACTTAAGATTTGGGTTGGGAGCAAAAGCAATTGCGTTCGGGAACTCGGGTGTTGCAGCTCCTCCAGATGGATTTTCTTTCTACTACAACCCTTCTAAAATATCCTTTGTGGCCAGGAGGTATGTTTCATTTACACACTACTTTCTTTCTCTCGATAGAGTCTTTAATTGCATAAGCCTGTCCCTACCTCTAAAACCAACCGCCGGATTGTCTCTAAGTTGGATACACGCCGGGGTGAAAGATATTGAAGGGCGAACGTACTCTGGCTTGGTCGACGAAATCTACAATACTGGAGAAGACGCTTTTTTCATGTCATTTTCAAACAGATTTTTCAAGAAGCTTTCCTTGGGGATCAGCCTTAAGATTCTCAGAAATGATCTGGTGGAAATAACAGGAAAGGGAATCGGCTTTGACTTCGGTCTGTTCTACAATGTCCATACAAATTTTAAAGTGGGTATTACAGTTTGTGACGCTGGTTCTGGTTATTCATACAATACCCAGAAACTGTTCCCTGAACAGGGAAGCACATATATTGACGAGTTTCCAACTCTTATTAAAGCAGGCTTTTATCTGAAAATTCTTGAGAAAGTTGAACTGGTCTCGGATATCGAATACTCTGATAGAGAGGAGTTCAAGATCCACGCTGGAGCAGGTTACACCCTCAGCAAGCTGGCCAGGGTTCGAATAGGCTTGAATAATGGATCATTTGCATCTGGAATCGGACTGAAGTACGATTTCATCGGGGATATTGATTCGATCCTGGACTATGCAATGATCTTTGGTATACCCGGAGAAGGAGTGAGTCATGTATTTTCGTGGCAGTTTACTTTCTAAAAAGGTTATCCTTATACTATGTACACTGGTTTCTATCGTTGGTGCTACAAAAGGGGGGTATAAAAATTATGGTATGGCCTATCTTGTGATCCCGGCTTCCGCTCCATCAATAGCTTCCTTATCTGTCTTCTCCCAGGTTGCTGGTGATCCAGGAGCATTATTCGACAATCCGGCAGGAACCTTCTCAAAGGAGCTTAAACTGTCATTTACACACTTTTTCTGGTTCGCAGATGTCAGTGGTGACAATATAGTGCTATCTTTTCCGTGGAAAAACAGGACTATTGGATTTGGAGTCTACAATTTCAGAATACCGGGCATAGAAACCCGCAAGCTGCCTACAGATGAACCCGATGGGATAGTGGAATCGAGCTATCTGAATGTGACAGCTGGTTTCTCCCAGGTTATCCTAAGGAGGATTCTTTTTGGTTTCTCGTTGAAGTACCTGAATGAGGTGCTGTACGATGATATAAGCAAAGGGATCTCTGCGGATGTCGGGTTGAGAACAGACATTCCTGGAGACATGATCCTCGGTCTTCTTCTAAAAAATCCGTTTTTCTATTCAGGAGGGAAGTTCAACGATGCATATCTACCCCGCATGATAAAGGTTGGAATTATACGACCAGAACTTTTTGTTGGGAGTCCTTTTATCATCTCTTTTGGGTTAAATCTTATATCTGAACTCAACACTGAAATCAGCGGATTTCAGATAGGTCTAAAAGCTGTTGTTTTTGATAGACTCCAGATAAATACTGGATTCGAAAGGATAGGAGAGAAGACAAAAAAGGCCTTTGGTTTTGGCTTTTCCCTTGAGAAGGTAGAAGTGTTTTACTCTCTATTATTCTTGCCTGAAGGACTTGGAACCCCAAAGATTTTAAGTATAAACATTAATCCTGAATTGTTCTTTTGAGCCACCCGTCGGATTCGAACCGACGACCTGCTCATTACGAGTGAGCTGCTCTACCAGCTGAGCTAGGGTGGCAAAAAGCAGCTTAAATTTATTCGAGAAAGGGGAATCTTGCAATTGATTTGTGGGGCATTCAAGGGTTATCATGGGAAACACAGTGACAGACGGTTATTGGAGCTCGTCAATGTAAAGATAGTTCCCAGACCCAGCCCGGGAAAACATTCTGAAGGTTTCTTCCAATTTTCCTATCATGTTTACCTCCTAAGTTATCCCCTTTTTTTGTTTCTTATACACAATTTTTCCTTCATTCTCAACATGTGTCGCCAGGGTATATACCATGTTCCTGAGCCACAGACAAAATATTCCCGGTTTATCTTGCTTTAAATATCTGAAATCAGCTATATTTCGGGTTGTTTGTTACCATTTGAAAAACTACTTTGAGGTAAGAGATGGAAGCGAAGCTTGATTCGTTGATAGAAAAAATTAAAAAAGACGGGATTCTTGAGGCGCAGAAAGAAGCTGCCAGCATTGTGAGTGAGGCAAAGTCAAATGCTTCAAAGATTGTTGAAAATGCGAGAAGTGAAGCCAGAAGAATTGTTGAAGAAGCACAGAAAGAGGCAGAGAGGATAAAGCTTAATGCCGAGGCGGCTATCAAGCAGGCAGCTCGCGATACGGTTCTTGCGACAAAAGAAAAAATCATTGAGCTTTTCAATAAAGTTCTGTTGCGGGAGGTTTCGGATTCTCTAGATTCTGAGCTTGTTGGAAGATTGATAAAGTATATAGTTGAGAACTGGGTGGATAAACAAAGCGCTGAGGTTCTTGTCAGCCAGGAAGATGTTAGTAAGTTAGAAGCCTTACTTACAGAAAGGCTGAAGGAGGAACTGAGAGAAGCCATAGAAATGAAGCCCGATCCTTCTATTGCGAAGGGTTTTAAGATAGGCTTGAAGGGTGAAAATTTGTATTATGATTTCACTGATGAGACGATGACTGAGATTCTGAAAAGCTATCTGACTCCGTCGGTTAGGGATATACTCGAGAAGTAGGCAGATGGATAGGTATTACTATTTTATAGCGCAGCTTCCCTATCTTTATTTCGGTAAGGAAACCCACATGACTATTGACAAGTTTTTTGAGGAGGGGGAAAAGTGGCTTTCTCGAGGGGATTTTTCCCTTCTCAAGGAAATTGATATATCGAATTTCAGCATTCAAAAGTCTGATCCTGAAGTGGTCAGGTTATATAAAGGGTTCGAGTATAATCTTAGAGAAGATCTTGCCAGCTATAGAAGAGCCCGGAAAGTTTCCCAGGAGTATAAAACCCGTTTCATTTCATCGGGGATTTTGAAGGAATTAAATCCTCTTGAGATAGAGAAAGCTCTTATGAAGATAAGATGGGATTTTATAGAACAGCTGGAAGTAGGGCATCATTTTGATATTGATATATTGATACTCTATTTGTATAAGCTGCAAATACTTGAGAGATTATCAACTTTTGACAAAGAGAAGGGTTTTGAAAAATACAAACAAATATGTGAAGTGAGCTATGAACGAAGTTAAAACAGGTAAGATTGCAGGAATTACAGGCAACATGATTGCCGTTGAAGTGGATGGCGAGATAATGCAGAATGAGGTAGGGTACGCCATCACCGCTGATAATGAAAGATTGAAATCCGAGGTAATCAGGGTTCAAGGAGACAGGGCTTTTATGCAGGTATTCGAAAGCACAAAGGGGTTGAAAGTTGGAGACAGGGTTGAATTTACGGGTGAGATGCTTTCTGTTCAGCTTGGTCCTGGTATGCTCACCAGGGTTTATGATGGGCTTCAGAATCCGCTGAACGCTATAGCTGAGAAGCATGGATTCTTTCTGGTACGTGGTGTAATGGAAGATCCTCTCGATTATGAGAGTGAGTGGGAATTTACTCCTCTTGTAAAGAAAGGGGATAAGGTAACAGGCGGGATAGCCGTGGGATGGGTACCAGAGGGAATTTTTGAACATTTTATTTTCGTGCCGTTTCACTTACGAAAGGAATATACTGTAAAGTCTATTGTTGATAAGGGGTTATATAAGGTAAAGGATGTAATTGCTGTTATAGAGGATGAAAGGGGGCGGGAAATCGATTTAAAGATGTACTTCAGCTGGCCGGTTAAAATTCCTATAACTGCTTATCGAGAAAAGCTTGTTCCTTCAGACCCACTTGTAACGAAGGTCAGGATTATAGATACTTTTTTTCCTATAGCCAAAGGTGGGACTTATTGTATACCGGGGCCTTTTGGAGCCGGGAAAACTGTTTTGCAACATATTACTTCACGGCATGCTGAAGCCGACGTAGTCATTATTGCTGCCTGTGGGGAAAGGGCTGGAGAGGTTGTTGAGATTTTAAGGGAGTATCCGGAGCTTAGTGACCCGCGGACTGGGCGTTCATTAATGGAAAGAACAGTAATTATATGTAATACCAGCTCCATGCCTGTTGCAGCTCGAGAAGCTTCCGTCTACACTGCAACAACAATAGGGGAGTATTATCGTCAGATGGGTTTAAATGTTCTTCTGCTGGCTGATTCGACCTCGAGGTGGGCTCAGGCTATGCGAGAGGTTTCTGGAAGGCTTGAGGAAATTCCGGGGGAGGAAGCGTATCCTGCGTTCTTTGAATCTAGGATTGCGCAGTTTTATGAAAGGGCTGGGCTTGTCAGGCTCTATAATGGTAAGCTTGGAAGCCTTACCATTGGAGGCACGGTCAGTCCCGCAGGTGGAAACTTTGAGGAACCTGTAACACAGGCTACACTCAAGGTAGTTGGAGCATTTCATGGTCTTTCCAGAGAAAGGGCGAATGCCAGAAGGTTTCCCTCGATTCACCCCCTTGAGAGCTGGTCGAAATACAAGAGTTTTATCGGTCAGAAAAAAATAGATTATGCTCGTGATATTCTTTTTAAGGGGAATGAAGTGCATCAAATGATGCTGGTTGTTGGAGAAGAGGGTACCTCGTTGGATGATTTTGTTATTTATTTGAAATCGGAGTTTCTGGATGCGGTGTATCTACAGCAGAATGCTTTTGACGAAGTTGATGCTGCATCTTCGCCTGAGAGGCAGAAATATGTTTTTGATGTTGTGTATGACATTCTGAAAAGGGAATATGTTTTTAAGGATAAGAATGAAGCGAGGGATTTTTTTTACAAACTCCGGCAGTCATTTATAGACTGGAATTATATCAAAATGGATACCGATAGATTCAAGCAACAGGAAGAGTCAATAAAAAAACTTGTAGAGGAATATACGAAACATGAAAAGGGTATATAATAAGATACTAAGCATAACGGGAAATGTAATTTCCGTGAAGGCTACCGATGTAGCCTACGAGGAGCTGGCTGAGATAACCACTCAGCGCGGTAAGTCCTTAGCTCAGGTTATTAAGATTGATGGGGATATTGTGTATCTGCAGGTTTTTGCCGGAAGCCAGGGGATTTCGACGAGTGATGAAGTCCGATTTCTTGGACATCCCATGCTTGTGACATTTTCTGATAATATGCTTGGGCGTATTTTTGATGGAAGTGGGATGCCGAGAGACAAGGGGCCGATGCTTACTGAGTTATTAATTCCAGTTGCTGGTCCTCCTGTCAACCCTGCGAAAAGAATTATCCCTCGCCGGATGATCCGAACAAATATTCCTATGATCGATGTTTTTAATTCTCTTGTGGTTTCACAGAAGCTGCCAATTTTCTCAGTTTCCGGAGAGCCTTACAATCAGTTGCTCGCCAGAATTGCTCTTCAGGCTGAAGTTGATATGATCATCCTTGGCGGAATCGGATTGAAATATGATGAATATATGTATTTTAAGAATACCCTTGAAGAGGGTGGAGCGCTTTCGAGGTCGATATTCTTCATTCACACAGCTTCAGACCCGATTGTGGAAGGCTTAATGGTGCCCGATCTCTGTCTTGCTGTTGCAGAGAAATTTGCTTTGAAAGGTAAGGATGTGCTTGTGCTTCTTACTGATATGACGAATTTTGCGGATGCTTTGAAAGAGATTGCAATTACGATGGAGCATGTTCCCTCAAATAGAGGTTACCCTGGTGATTTGTACAGCCAGCTTGCGGCAAGATATGAGAAAGCGGTGGATTTTGAGGGAGCTGGTTCTGTTACAATACTGGCTGTAACTACAATGCCCGGTGATGATGTAACACATCCCATTCCTGATAATACAGGATATATTACAGAAGGACAGTTTTATTTAAGAAATGGCAGAATCGAACCTTTTGGTTCTCTGAGCCGTCTTAAACAGAACGTAAATGCAGCGACCCGAGAAGATCATCGTGCTATTATGGATGGCATGATACAGTTGTATGCTCAGTATCTTGAGACGGAAGAGAAAAGAGCCATGGGTTTTAGAATGACTGATTGGGATAGGAAGCTTTTGAAATATGGAAAGATGTTTGAAAGCAAGATGATGGCTCTCTCGGTGAATATTCCTCTGGAAGAGGCTCTTGACCTTGGATGGAAGATTCTTGCTGAGTGTTTTAGGCCAGAGGACACTGGTTTGAGAACAGAGCTAATTAAGAAGTTCTGGCCGGATAAGGGAGCTGAGCAGAGGTAGTTGTGTGAAATGGCCAAGATAAGACTTACCAAGAATGAGCTAAAAAGACAAAAAGAGATACTTGCGAGACTCACAAGGTACCTTCCGACCCTTGAACTGAAGAAGCAGCAGCTTATTAATGAAATTAGAAATAAAGTAAGGCAGATTGATGCGGTAAAGGCTGAGATAGAAAGAAAAGAGAAGCAGATTTACGAGTGGGTGGATGTTTTTGCTGAGGAAGTTAATCTTGAGGAGTTGATCAGGGTCAGGGAAATAGTTACGGACACCGGGAATGTTGCGGGGATAGATATCCCTGTTTTTAAAGATGTCATTTTTGAGATAAAAGATTATGATTTTATGACGACGCCTATGTGGGTTGATTATGCGATTGAGGTCTGTCGGGAGCAAATTAAAAAGAAAGTTGAGATACAGGTTTTAGAAGAGCAGATTAGGATTCTCAGGGAAGAGCTCAGAGTTACTGTTCAGAGAATTAACCTCTTTGAGAAAGTGAAGATACCGGAAACTCGCGAAAATATCCGCAAAATTCAGATATTTCTTGGAGATCTGCAGACGGCAGAGGTGGTACGCGGTAAAATAGCCAAGGCGAAGCTGGAAAAGAGAAGGGAGGTTTCCTGAAAATATGATTGTGAAGATGAAGAAGGTTACACTGTTCCTCCTGGAAAAAGAAAAGGATGATGCCTTGCATAAACTTCGAAAGCTGGGAGTCTTGCATATCAAGAACATAAAGTCTCCTGTTTCGGAGGATATTTCGCTTCTTGAGCAAAAAATCTCCAATGTTGAAAAGGTGATAAATTTCATAAACTCTTTCGAAGAGATCAAAGCCCAGAAAGAAACTCAAAACCCTGAACAGATAACAAAGAGATTTATTGACTTGTTGCAGGGAAAAGAGAAGCTTTTAAATGAAAAATATGAGCTTGAAAGTCTTTTGAACTGGTATGAGAGATGGGGAAAGGTTTCTATTGGTCTGATAAAAGAGTTGCAGAAGTATGGGATATATATCAGGCTTTATACTGTTGAGAAAGGATTTTTAAAGAAATTGCCGGAAGAGAAAAATATAGTAGTGGTTGGCCAGGATAAGTTTAATGCATATATAGCGCTTTTCGGTGAGTCAGAGGATGATCATCTCGATTTGAAGGAAGAGCTGATCCCTCAGGAGAATCCGGATGAGGTGTATAAACGATATGGGGAAGTTCTTAGCGAGCTTGAAAAGGTTGATAAAGAGATATTTGATTTGACCGCATACAGGGATTCTATTGCTAAATACAAGGAGGAGTTACTTAAACAGTACGAATTCAATCTTGTCAGATATGGCATGGGTGCGGAGGAGAAGATATGTTTTCTCCAAGGCTTTTGTCCTGTTGATACTGTTCCTGGACTTAAAAAGAGAGCTGATAAAGAGGGTTGGGGATACATAGTGGAGGAACCGGATGTTCCTGAGGAAGTTCCTACATTAATAAGGAATCCGAGGTGGATAAGGATTATCGATCCAGTTTTCAAATTTATGGGCACTTTGCCAGGATATAATGAAGTAGATATAAGTTTTTGGTTTCTCCTTTTCTTCAGTATTTTCTTTGCGATGTTGATAGGTGATGCTGGATATGGGATGGTTTTTCTGCTGGGCACTTACCTTTTGAGGAGAAAGTATAAAAAAGCGCCGGCAGAAGCATTTATTCTATTTTATGTTTTGAGCATTACAACGATAATCTGGGGTGCAGTTACAGGGACCTGGTTCGGGTATGAAAAGATTGCGAGGTTGCCTTTCTTTAAGTATCTGGTAGTTGATAGGGTAAATAGTTTCATTGATGAGAACCAAAACTTTATGATGTTTATAACCTTTGTAATTGGGGTTATCCAGCTTTCTATTGCTCATCTGATTACCGCGTTTAAGTATATAAATTCCCTAAGGTCCTTATCTGAGATAGGGTGGGTCTTGATTCTTTGGGGTCTTTTCTTTGTCGCTGGTAATCTTGTGTTGGGGAAGCCGTTACCAGGATTTACGGCATATCTATTCATTGCTGGCGCACTTCTGGCTGCTTTATTTGCAAATCCTAAAGGGAATTTGCTTAAAGGTTTTCTTGCCGGGATAGGTGATTTACCGTTGAGTATTATAAGTGCTTTTTCTGACATAGTCTCTTATCTGAGGTTGTTCGCTGTTGGTTATGCAACTGTTATTGTAGCTTCCAGTTTTAATGATATGGCTCTGGGAGCAGGGATAAGTGGTCCACTTTCTGCACTTATTGCAGCGATGGTTCTGGTTTTCGGACATGGATTGAATATTGTGCTGGGGTTGATGGCGGTAATAGTGCACGGTATAAGGTTAAACATGCTGGAGTTTTCGGGCCATTTAAACATGCAGTGGTCCGGCAAACCTTATAAACCATTTAGGGAGTAGTTGGGTTAAAATTAAAGAAGGGAGAGGAAAGAAATGATTGAGGGTTTGGGTGATATGAATTTGTCTTTGGCACTTGCTGCTATTGGGTCCGCTCTGGGGACAGGTGTGGCAGGTATGGCTGCGATTGGAGCCTGGAAGAAAGCTTTTGCGCAGAATAAAGCAGCTCCGTTTATACTTATAGCCTTTGTTGGTGCTCCACTATCTCAGACAATCTACGGGATGATACTCAGGAATGCCATTCAGGGTGCTAATTTACCCCCAGAATCCTATCTCTATCAGATGATAATAGGGATTGCTGCCGGTCTCGCTATGGGGCTTTCTGCCTACATGCAAGGTAAGGCAGGTGCTCGAGCTGCTGATGCGCTTGCAGAAACCGGGAAGGGTTTTGGTAACTACATAATGGTGCTTGGTGTCATTGAAACGGTAGCGCTTTTTGTCATGGTATTCTGCATGACGGCTATACCCAAGTTGCAATAACAGTTAGGTGAGCCAAGAAAGATAGATTTGGATCATATAATTCAGGAAAATTTAAGGGGGATGCATGAGTGTAGGAACTCAAAAGGGATCTTTGTTGCCTGAGAATGCCTATAGAAAGCTGGAACCCGGTGAGGAGTATATTCCTGTAGTGCCTGATGACAAAATTGTGCCCGAGGTTACTCCCTATTCTCTCTTGTGGGGCATTTTTTATGCTATCCTCTTTTCTATGGCAGCTGCTTATCTTGGCTTGAAAATAGGCCAGGTTTTTGAGGCAGCTATACCGATTGCTATTTTGGCGGTTGGGACTTCTGTTCTTTTGAAAAGGGATAACGCTCTTCAGGAAAATGTGATAATACAGTCAATAGGAGCGTGCTCGGGAGTAATAGTGGCTGGTGCGATTTTTACTATCCCAGGGCTGTATATTCTCGGGTTAAATGCTTCTTTCATTCAGATTTTTCTTGCCTCTCTGTTTGGTGGTTTTCTTGGCATATTATTCTTGATCCCTTTCAGAAAATATTTCGTAAAGGACATGCATGGCGAATTTCCTTTTCCTGAAGCAACCGCTACAACAGAGGTTCTGGTTGCAGGAGAGTCTGGTGGAGAGCAGGCAAAGACCCTTGTGAAAGCTGCGGTAATTGGAGGATTGTATGACTTTTTCGTATCTGGTTTTGGATTCTGGAAGGAGGTAGTATCAACCGAAGTTTTCAGGTGGGGACAGGTTCTTTCTGATAAGCTTAAGCTTGTTTTCAAATTGAACATAGGTGCTGCTGTGACAGGGCTTGGATATATAGTTGGTCTGAGGTATGCCTCGATAATTGCAGCGGGTTCATTTTTGTCCTGGTGGGTTCTTATACCGCTGGTGTATTTCATTGGTCAATATATTCCGGAGCCCGTTCTTAATGCAGTAAAGCCAATAAGTCAGATGAACCCGCAGGAAATTTTCAATGCTTACGTGAGGCATGTTGGGATTGGAGGGATTGCCGCGGCTGGCATAATTGGCATTATAAAGTCCTCAAAGATAATAGGTGGAGCAATAAAACTAGCTGTCTCCGAGTTTACGGGGAAACATCTTTCCAGCAGCGAGAACCAGAGAAGAACTCAGCTCGATATTAAGGTTAAATGGGTTGTAACTCTCATTATTATTACCATAATTGCAACTTTTGTTTTTTTTCTTGTCGGTGTGGTGGAATTTAACTTCAAGCATGCCATTACGGGTGTGCTGATAGTTACTATCATAGCTTTTCTTTTCACGACAGTAGCGGCGAGAGCGATAGCAATTGTGGGGACCAATCCTGTCTCCGGTATGACACTTATGACCCTTATCATTTCCTCTGTTATTCTTGTAAACATAGGCCTATCTGGTTCTAAAGGAATGCTTGCTGCGCTTATAATTGGTAGTGTAGTCTGTACAGCTCTATCAATGGCGGGCGGTTTCATTACTGATTTGAAGATCGGATACTGGCTGGGAACCACTCCGAGGACCCAGGAAAGGTTTAAGTTTCTTGGAACTCTGTTTGCCGCTGCATCGGTAGGGTTTGTGATTTTGGTACTTTATAAAACTTATGGATTCGGCCCTGGTGGACTGGAAGCTCCTCAGGCTTCTGCAATGGCTGCAGTGTTGAAACCTCTTATGAGTCATCAGCCAGCTCCATGGCTTGCTTACATGGCCGGGATTTTTCTTGCGATCATTCTTGAAATAGTAGGTGTGCCACCGCTTGCATTTGCTCTTGGAATGTACCTGCCTATATATCTTAACACCCCGGTTCTTATAGGCGGAATAATATCTCATTTTGTTTCAAAGAGTACAAAGGATCCTGAACTCTCTGCAAAAAGAAGAGATCGTGGGACTCTCATTGCAAGTGGTTTTATCGCTGGTGGTGCTATTATGGGGGTTATCTCCGCTTTTATAATTTTCATAGGGAAGCAGTTTGTAAGTAGTGACTGGACACTGATGAAGGCAATTGGTACAGAGCATTGGGCAGACTCTTCAGGTGCTGAGATTCTTGGCTTCTTGATGTTTATTGTAATCTGCATTTATATGTATTTTGATTCTAAAAAGGTAAGAAAGTGAGTGAGAATGGAAGAGCCAGTAGAACTTCCGATAGACGGTATACTGGATCTTCATTCATTTAATCCTCGAGAAATAAAGAGTCTGATAAGCGATTACATTGAGGAATGTGTAGGAAGAAATATTACAAGAATCAGGATAATTCATGGAAAGGGTACCGGGATACTCCGAAGAAAAGTCCACGCTATTTTGCGGAAGAATAGATTTGTTGAGTCCTTTAGAATAGCTTATGATGATTCATCTGCTACCGGGGCTACAATTGTAAATTTAGTAAACAGGGAAGGGAACAGATAAGGGGAGGATTAGCCCCGTTTGTTGTAGCTTTGTTTTTATTTGTGGGATGTGCGTCCCGTTATGAATCTTTCTTCGGTTACTTTTCCAGAAAAGGTCGGTATGGATTCGAAGAGACTTTCGAGAATAGGTGCTGTTATTGGAAAGGCAATAGATAGTGGAGAGACCCCAGAACCTGTGGTTTTGGTGAGGCGAAAGGGACATATCGTTTGCAGAAAAGCTTTTAGATTTTCGAGGGTGATTCCTGAGACTGAGAAGATGGCAGTAAATACCATTTTTGATCTTGCTTCTACCAAACCCATGGCTACAGCATCTTCTATCATGAAACTTGTGAGTCCCTGTGTGGAATTGTCCATGATCCATTGGCTCGTTTGCTGAAAGGAATATCTAGTAATGCTGGACTGTTTTCGAATGCAAATGACCTGGCTATTTTTGCTCAGACGATATTGAATAAAGGCAAATACGGAGATGTTGTAGTATTTTCACCACTTACAGTATTCCAGATGACGAAGGTCTATCCTCTTGTGAAGTTTTCAGGAAGAGGGCTTGGGTGGGACATATTTACTGATTATTCTTCCAATAGAGGGGATATCTTTTCTGTTGGTTCTTACGGGCATACAGGATTTACGGGGACACCAATGTGGATTGATCCTGAGACGGAGGCCTTTGTTATCATTTTGACAAATCGGGCTCATTTACCCCGTGGCAATGTGGTTCGGTTAAGGGGTGTGGTAGCAAACATTGTTGGGGGGAGCATAGTAGAAGTAGAGTAATCCCCTCTGGGATATTACCTCTAACCCTGGGTGTTTGCTTTTTCGGTAGAGAGATTTTTGTAGATTTTTGCCTCCAGCCACTTCCAGACTTTTTTATAGCATCTGAATTTTATATTTGCAATACCATCAAGGTATGTTTCGTTAAGAATCTGCACATTGTTTTTCAGCAAGGAGATCTCCTTTGTTTTTACCAGGGGAAGATTTAAACTCAGTTCGATTTCTTCTTTTTTAATTGTTTCCAGAACAGCCTGGCGTATACTGTCCACCTTCAATTTCTGGAGAGCGGAGATGAATATCGCCTGGGGGTACAACTGGCGGGCTTTTTTAAATATTTCTTCGTTCATAGTATCAATTTTGTTGAATACAATGATTGATGGTTTATGGTTAGCTCCAATTTGTTTCAGAACTTCGTCAACGCTTTCCAGCTGCTCCAGGCACTGAGATGAGCTGATGTCTGCCACTTTTATTATAAGGTCTGCTTCTTCAACTTCTCTCAGGGTGCTTCTGAAAGAAGCTATAAGATTGTGTGGAAGTTTTCTAATGAAGCCGATGGTGTCACTTAATAGGACTTTGTGATGTCTGTCTATGTTCCAGATTCTTGTTGTTGTGTCTAAGGTTGCGAATAGTTTGTCTTCGGCTTTAACGTTTGCAGGGGTTAGAAGATTCATGATTGTTGACTTTCCTGTGTTTGTGTAGCCCACCAGAGAAATTCTGAACATTGAGTCTCTTCTTTTTCTCTGTACAGCTCTTTCTTTCTCTATTTCCATGAGTTCTCTTCTTAGTTTTGCGATTCGTTCTCTGACAAGTCTTCTGTCAACTTCGAGCTGAGTTTCCCCTGCACCGCCCCTTACTCCGATTCCTCCAATCTGCCTTTCAAGATGGGTCCACCTCCTGCGGAGTCTTGGAAGCAGATACTCGAGGGAGGCAAGTTCTATCTGAGTTTTAGCTTCTTTTGTACGAGCATGATTTGCGAAAATTTCGAGGATCATACCGGTTCGGTCTGTTATTTCTTTTCCAATGATCTCTTCGAGATTTTTTAGCTGCCGAGGAGACAGGTCATCATCGAAAATAACCTCATCTGCGCCGGTTCTAAGGGCGAGCTCCTTTATTTCCCAGGCTTTTCCCTTCCCTATAAATGTTGAAGGAGAGACATCTCTCAGTTTTACAATAACTCGACCCACGGTTTTGTAGCCAAGAGTAAAGGCTAGCTTTTCGAGCTCATCAAGGTATTCCTGGGAGGTGTTCTCACTTCTCAAGTGGTTTGTTGTGCCTACAAGTAGTACTTTGTTTACTTCTTTATCCATCATGATATTTTGTTAATTCGACTTAGATACATTTCAATTGCTATCAAGACAAGGCTTATTATGAGAAATAGATGCGAA
>Ga0180300_10000363_pt1 | contig 19464 bp, 36 predicted proteins | sample GuaBasSediGuay15_FD_121798 | JGI IMG/M metagenome (GOLD analysis project Ga0180300, IMG submission 121798) | Subseafloor sediment microbial communities from Guaymas Basin, Gulf of California, Mexico - Guay15, Core 4569-2, 21-24 cm | ecosystem: Environmental > Aquatic > Marine > Hydrothermal...
AAAAGAAAGGCGAAATAGGCTTCCACGCTTGTCATGTCCTGCCTCATCCAACATATCGCTTTCCACTCGTCAATGTTCTTAAGGATGTTGTCTATCCTCAGGTTTGTGAGGGCCGAAGCATGGCTCATTATTTCCTTCGGCAGGAGGTCTTCCATTCTTTTTCCTTTCATTTTTCCGAGCTTATGATCCTTATCGTTTCTTTGAGCCTTCCCATCACCTCTGCAGGCGTCATGTTGAACTTGAGGGACATTTCCGTGACCCACTTGGCAAGTTCGAGCCTATCTCTCGCCTTTCCGAACATTATCGCCTCGTCCATAGTCCCAAGCATCCTCTTTAGGAGCTCTTCTGGATCCATTTCATTCATCGAATTACCACCCCAGCCCCACCTGTCGTGGCGTTGGATATCACCTTGGCGGTTTCATATACCACATTGGTGCTTGTTCCTCCCGTGGCGTTTATGATGATGGTGTAGGCAAGGGCGAACAGCACCACCAATATCCCGACGGGCACTACCCACTTCAGTATGTCTACCGCCGTCGTCTTGAGGGATCTCATTATCTCAACAGCCGTCCTCCTCTGTATCTCCGCTTCGATGATGTCTGCTTTCTCACTCGTGTTGAAGTAGTCCACGGCCTTCGAGATGTCCACGCTTTCACCCACTATTTTGAGCTTCCTCATCCCTTTCTTCAACAGCTCATTTCTCATCTTCACCAAATCGTCGAAGTAGGTGAAACCTGCCTCTCTCAGCACTTGGGCGAACTTGGCTGCCTTGAGGTTCACATTCCTCGCGTGATTTCCATACACAAAAGCGCACGGTGCCTTGGTCTTGCTCTCGACATATACGTCTTCTGGATTGATGATGTAATATCCCGCTCCTTTCACGTGGACAAGGGATCCTTCTGGTTTTGTAACCTCTATCTTGACATATCTCTCCTTAACAGGCCTGAAGAGTATCAGCCTATTCCTGAAAGAGGCCTTCAGGAAAGCCCTTATCGGGGTTTTCCAGAACACCACGAAAAGGAGGGTGGTTTCCACCATCACCGTCATAACTAAAATTCCGAAAAGGTTTATCACTTAAACCACCTCCTTATCCTGCTGAGCCATCCTCCTCTCGGCTCTTCTCCGAACGGAGCGCTCGAAGAAATCCTCCATTGAGCCACTAAGAGAGATCTCTCGTTCATTTTGTTCATTGTGGTGCCCAAACTCCTGCGTATGTTGGCGAGGAAAGCTATCCTCAGCGATCCCAATTTCCTCATAGTATCTCCGTTGAGCTTGTTGGGAGGCTGCGTCCTCATGAACCTGCACACCTCTGCCTCAAACAGTTGAGACAGAGCCCTCACTGCGGAATCGTCGAAGAAGGTGAGTTTCAAAGACTTGCTCGTTACCACCTTTCCGATGTCCTCTAAAGGTGTTTCCTCGAAGAGCTCCTCGAGCTTTCTGTCCTCCAAAAGGCTCTTAATAACCTTCGCCATTTCGTTCCTCGTCCATATGTCCTCCGTTGGCTCCTCTGGCAAGTTATAGTCTTGGATTTCTTCTTCTCTCATAAGTAAACAGTCAGTAAATCTTGCTTAAAAATGAGCATCATTACCTTTCTGCGAATCTGCCCGACTCATAGAGGGTGTTAATGATGGCATATGTGAGCATGATGAAGCCGAACCCAAAACCGAGATATACCATCCCCATGTTTTGTTCCAAGTAGGTGTAGCAAGTCCATTCACCCGCGGTTACATTTCCCGCCTCACAGAAAATCTTCTCAATGGAAAAGGAATTAATTCCTACCCCAAAAAGAAGGAGGGCACATACCCATGGGGCAAGTATGGGAACGCTTTCCCCATGACGATAGAACAAGGTCAGGACGAACATAACAATTGTGAACGCCCAAAGGATAGCATACGTCTCGATCAACATATTGTATCTACCTCACTCTTGCTTAAAAAAGAAAATGAAAGGTTTAGAGCACAAACTTTATGATCACGCCTATGAGAACCATTGCGGCCAATATGTATGGCAGCAACGCTCCGAGGTTGTAGGTGTTCAAGCTCTTCTCATAGGTCGTTACGAAGCTGGAATAGTGACTCCCTTGTATGTATCCTGTGTAGTTGGCATAGGCCTTTATCGCGTTCCCCGTCTCATTCGCAGTGATGGTTATCTTCGCCACCCTTAAACCAGACCTGTAGTCTATGGTAACGTTGGCAGCAGAACCAATCGCGAGGTTGTAGTTCCCCGTTGCGTTCCTCACCCAAACATCCATTGATCCCATCTTCGCGGGATAGTCGGAATAAAGCGTTATGGGCGAGGAAGTCACATTCCCTAAGAACTCGTTCGTCACAGCCCCTTCATAGAAACTCTGAGTCCCTTCGGAAAAGCCCTGAAACACAGTCAGAGAAATGAGCAGGACTAATGGAACTACTAAAATAGGTAAAAGAAGGTTTCTGTCCATTTCTGCACCCCCTTGAGGTTTTCAGGGCTCTTCAGAACACTGACTTCATGATGATGCCTACGATCACCATAGCTATAACCACGTATGGCAGGAGACTCGCTAAGTTGTATCCCTGCCAAGTCTGGCTGGTGACCTTCTGGAAAGAGCTGTTGGCGTTGGAAGACCAAGATCCCCTGTCTATGTTGGTCTCGAACCCGCCGAACACTGCAATGCTGACTATCAACATTATGGGCAAGATCAACAGAGCCCACGAAATGTTCCTCATTTTTCACCTCCCTCCTTTTTTATTTGTGATAAGAAGCGGATTTGTTTTGCTTAAAAATGAGATTATTAACTTTCACAGCCTTGCTAAGAACTCCTTTATCGCCTCCTCGATGAGCTGGGAGAGAGATCTATACTTGTGCTTCTTCTTTTTCTCCACGATCTTTGTGACTATCTTCTCGTCGATTGCTACGCACAGTCTTCTCTTCATGGTCACCACGCCCTTGCGAGGCTGTAAACGCCTAAGGCGAAGCCGACCACGATGATTCCATAAAAGTATAGCGCGACTGTCGGTTCAACGTATGGAAGGATTATCGCCCCGAGCAGTATCAATGAAAGGGACACCATGCTTGGGCTCCTCGTCCTTATGTATATAAGACCCGATGAGATGAGGGTGAGGAACAGATAAAAGATGGAAGAAGACACTCCAGCCTGCGCGAAAGCATACAGCAGGCTATCAAAAAACTTTCCCTGTTTCAACAGCTCAAATCCTCCCGTGTTCATTTTTCAATCGGCCTCCCTGTCACGAATTCGAAGAATCCTATCACTTGAATTATCATGACCACCGAAAATATGCCCCATGCGAACTCGCTCGGCACGCCTATGGCCATTAGGTAAAATGGGATCCACGCCACATACCTGATAAGGGGGAATGTGGCTGAGAACAACCTATTAGCTATGTTGGAAAGTTGCTGGTAGAACCAACCCAGAGCTGCTTGGATGGGATCCGTCGCCGTCAGCTCCTCTTCAGGGGCCACTTCTTGCTTGATTTCTTCAACTTGCTGGAGAGCCTGAGGCGTGAGTTTATCTATATATAGCGTTGCGTTGAGCCCCATATACGGCGCATAGTCCGTGAATATTGCTCCGAATGTTTGAAAGATGAACAGGAACAACGCTATGTGGTAGAATCTCATTCCTTCCACCTCCTCCTTTCATGGATTTCGATTAATATCGAAAGTAGCAAGCCTATTCCGAGCACGGTCGTTGATACCACTACGACGTTCCAATAGGATAACAGCGCCACAATGCCCACAGTTAGGAAAGCACCGATCCCGACGAAGCGACGTGGTAAGAGCATGACAAGCGGGAGTATGCCAAACATGGCAAAGAAGAAAAGGTTCCCGCCCAATAGGGAGATGAGATACTTCAACGGAAAGTAGGCAGGAGACTCTTTGTATCCTCCGAATATCTGCTCCATCCCTAAGGTGTTGTTTCCAAAGAACTCGTGGTGGACGAGCCACTTTATCTTGTAAGTTGAGTTGGTGTCTGGAACTGTGTAAACGAAGTTCACCCTTGTTTTGTTCGATGAAGATGTGTAGTATAACAGCTGTCCAGACGAGTAGTTGTAGACCCACATCTCCACAAGGTTGGACTGTCCCGATGGGTCATACCACACAAAATTGATGACCCCGCTGTCATACGTCAGGGAGAAGCTCGTGTTTCCGTAAGTGGTGTTAAGGGTTTGGACACCTTGAATTATGATGTTCTTGGTGAGGCTGCTCGGATCTGTGTAAACCTCTCCGATGGATCTCTCCTCCACTCCGTTATCCACATAGATTTGATACTTGTCCCCAGAGATGAGGAAAGCGATGGCTTTATTTTCCACATCGAACGGCAGTTCTGTTATCGTCCTGAGGCTTCCTTCCAAGTATTTCTTCACCTTAAATATGCTCCCTGAGTCAAAGCTCCCTGTCCTGTCGGTGAGGGTAAAGAGCATCTGAAGGACTTGGTCTTTGTTAGCGTCCACGAGGTAGATATACTTCTGCTCGACGGGCGCCCTGACGAGGTAGTCCCTGTAGTATATTTCGGTTGCGGAGTAGGTTATGGTGGCCCTGATGGAGGTGAGCTGTTTGTAAGTTGCCACCAAAATCTTTGGGTCACTTATGTCGAAGCGTGAGGCTCCGTCCGCACAGTAGAGGCTTATAGACCTGTTGGAGTTCGGTGGGAGCTGGTTCGCCCCCGTTATTTCGTCGATGAAAGTAAGGACGTAGTAAGGAGAGATTTCTTCATACTCCGTCATGTCGAGCACAGGCCCGCTCAGATTTGCCACGGAGTAGCTGTAGTTGGCGAAGTAGTTCCCGAAGTAAATGGTGTAGTTGGCTACCTCCGAGGAGTTTGTGACTATGATGTAATATCCGTTTGTGGTGTTTTTGCTCAGGGAGACCCCACTCGTGTTAGTCCACACGTCCCCGAGATCCGTCCTTACGTAGTGCTGATTAACGAGATTGGTGAAGTTGAGCGTGTGAGGGAAAGTGTTGTTAGTTACTACTTTCTTGAATGCGAAAGTCTGATTATCCGTGCATCCGAACCCGCCAGAAGTTATGACGAGGAGGTTGGAGACAAAGGCGGGCGTGTAGTTCACGGTGTCGCTTATCACACATGAGAAGTTGTAGGTGTCGAAGGTGAAACTCGCAACATACGGGTTACTCACCTCAACCCCATCTTTATATAGCGTGACGTTTAACCCAGCGAGGGCGGAGCACGATATGTTTACCTGCGTCCCCTCTGCAACGTGCCACGAAGGCGAGGCTGAAAGAGTGAGCTGTGAGTCAGCAGGGTTAATAGTATAGGTAAATAGATCCGTTTGATTTATCTTCCCCTCGGTGTTGTTGGCGTAGAACCTATAAGTGTAAGTCCCAGCGGCAGGAGTGAAGTTCAGGAGGTAGCTAAAGTTCGTTGATTCGCCTATCGCTGTGATGTTGTCCATGAAGTAAGTCTGATTTGTCCCAGAGAAGTCGTGAACAATCCAAGCAGCGCTGAGGTTCGTTTCGGATACATTCACCGTCCAAGTTATGTTAAAGTAAATGTTGCTTATTCCATAGGTTTGAGGGCTCGCAGGGGTTACGTTTATGTTTGAGTATTTTGGCGGTTCTGTTATCGTTTCCCTGCTCCCCACTGAATAGCTGGGCTCGGGGTCGACTATTTTCCTCACCGTGATGTTGTTCCAGTAGGAGGGTGCGGATCCGTGGCCGAGTAGGGCAATCGTCCCGTAGTCATAGGTGCTATCCGTGGCGGTTTGCTCGTCGCACCCATATATTTTGGCGGTTATCGAACTGCCGTTGAACCTGAACTCTATCTTCGTGTAGGCGTCGAGATTACAGGTGGTGCTTCCCTGGGCTATGGTGGTGTAAGAACCGTCGTCCCACCTCCTAACTTGGATGTATCTGTTCGTCTCGTCGTAAGTGAGCATTTGATAGGACTTCCCGAGCAGGTTGGAGGTGTCCTCATACCTCCCGACAAATCCCCAGTATCTTCCCCCTGCTCCTCCTAACTTAATGTATGCGGTTGCGATGTAGTCCGAGAGGTTGAGGGAAGAGGGGTCGTAGTAGATAAGGGCGTTGGTTTCGTTCAGGTAAAACACCTTGTCCCCCCCGTCGCTTATTACCCATACTCCGGCGTTGTCCACCGTCCAGCTCCCCACCGAAGAGGTGTATTTCCCTTCCGAATATCCCTCCATGTCCTCATAGAGGTTATAACAAGTGGAGAAGTTGCTCTCCGACGTGTAGGAATCGTTCCCGAAGTAGGCATATATTGTTTTATCTTGGAGAGAAGGGAGCATGACTTGGAACAGGGCCCAAGAGCCGTCCACCTTTTCGAGGAGGCAATATGAGAGCTTGGTGGTGTCATCGCTGTCGTAAAACCTCACGTCCCCGAAGTCCGTCTTCATGTCAGCGTCATACGTGAGGTTAATTCTCATGGGGTAATCGGTTTCCGTCATCGTGGTGCTTATTGTGATGGGTCTCCTATACTGAAGGTTCTCATCAGCCCACGCGAACCCAACTGAAAAGGAAAGAAGAGATATGGCTACTAAAACCCAAATACGTCCTATGTGGAAGGCCTTTTTCTTCACGCTCCACCTCCTTACCCAAATCCTTCATAGATGGGTTCTTTCCTCGTTGAGGCGAGGAAGGCCCAAATAATCAGCCCAAATATGAAGAGGAGGGGCCAATACTGCCACACGATGTCTATGACGTTGAGAGTGGACAGCGCCTTCTCGCCTATCGTCGAGTTTTGAGAAGTAACGGTGTCGTTTATCCACCCCTTCACGTTGACTTGGATGTTGCTCACGGGATATGAAAGGAAGTTGTAGATCATCGTGATGGTGAACAAGGTGACTAAGAAAATCAGCCACACAGCAGCGCTTCCTTTCTTATTCAACCTACCTCCGCCTGTTCTATTCATGTTCCACCTCTTGCTTATCTCTTTTTCCTTCGCCTTCGCTTCCTGCGGGAGGTTCTCTTCTTCCTCCTCCTTTTGGCCATGGGGCTTTTCACCTCCTTTTTCTGGCCCGCTTCTTGGCGAGCCTTTTGAGCGTCAGGGCGAGGACAGCCCTCTTCTTGAGGAGCCTCGTCACCTTTATCCTCCTCTTCCCCTTGGACGTGGGGTTCCTTATGGTTTTGCCTATGGGCGTGTTCACGATCTTCCTCAGGAGGGTTACGGGGATGTCCTCCTCCACGGGGATGTCCAACTGCCTCGAGAGCGCCCCCTCCTTTCGGATGGCGTGCTGGATCCAATACCTTTTTCTCACGAGCACCACCTCCCTACAGCTTTTTCATTACCTCGAGCGGGGTTTTGATGTCCCACCATCTCTCGCCGTATATCCACCTCCACCTCGCTTTCTTTGCCCTCTTCCTTTTCTTGGGGGACGGTGGGAGAGTAGGAGGTGCGAAAGGAGGCAACTCGATTACCTTCCACGGGGGCTTAGGCGGGAACACTTTGAGAGATGCGCTCGTTAAGCTCACGACGCGTCGCTTCGTGAACTGTTTTTGGAGGCTGTGCTGTATCTGCCTCTCTATGTTCTCCATCACGTCGGTGATCGTGCTGATGTTGATGGGTCTTCTTACCCTTCCCCTCTCCCGCTGGGCGGTGCGTTGCTTGGTCTCGAGCACATTTTTAAGAGATACGACGGGCGTCGGGGCGCTGACGGGGACGGAAAGGCTACCCTGAGTCATGAAAGCTTTGAGCAGGCCTTCCGTGACCTGAGGAAGTCGCCCCCTTACCCTCGTCTCCACCTTCGGGGCAATAGTCCCCACCCTTGAGAAGTATGCTTCCTCGCTCCTCATGACGCGGGGAATGGCTCCGCCAGAAGCGACGACTGCCCTCCCTTTAGTCCCTGTAGCAGTCTTAACAGCACCCCCAGCAAACTTGACCCCCACCTCTTCCACGAGTTCGCTTTCCCTGAACATCTCAAATAACCCTTTGCTCGACTTCTTGCCTCCGCCAGCCAAGCCGAATCTGAGTTCTTTGGGAACTTCAACGATGGAGGGAACCTCTACGCCGAATCTTCCCGTCCTTTGTCCCCTCAAGCTCAGCACCTTCTGTTCAACCCTCATAGGTATTTCGGTCTCCCCAAGCTTCGTGGTTCTCTCCAAAAACTTGGTGAAATCGGCTTCCCTCGACACGGAAAAGCCTTCTTTCTCAAGAACGGGATATAATCCTTGAAGCTGTCGGGGAGGGTTTCCTCCAAGCTCGGCCACCTTCGTCGGCTTGGTTTGCCTCAGCTCGAAAACGACTTCTCCAGCGGATTTGGGCTTGAAAGATCTCTCCAACATCTTGTTCACGACTTCTTCGGGTATGGTGGTGGTTTCCGCGTATTGCTTCTTCGAAAGCCCACGTTTCAAACTCTTGAAGAAGTCCCTCACACCTCTAATTTCCTCTTTCACGACAGGAGTGTGAACCTCCTGAACGGGGATGAATTCCGCCGTCCTTGCCCTGAATTCTTTCCCGCCCATCTCCCTTAAGATGGAAACTCCTTTCACGCCGTGGAGCTCTTTCTCCTTACCCACGACCCCCACTACCATCTCAGACCCTTCATCCACAAACTTAACTGTCCCTTTCACCCCTTTGGGAAGCTCAACGTTGAACTTCCAGAACCACTTTCCTCCTTCTCTCGTCAATCTCGGAATCTTCCTGTAAGCCCTCGCCAGATTCTCTGGCAACACGGTGAGGGAAAGTTCCCCAGAAACGCCTCCGAGAAGGGCTCCAAACCTCTGCGTCCAGCCCTTCTCCCCCCAGCTGAGGGAATAGATGCTCGGGGCTTTCCCCTCAAACGGGCTCTTCCCCTTCAACAAATTGGCAATGGGCTCGACAGCGGATTCGAATTGAGCGGTAGCACCAGCAACGAAGGCTGCGGCTTCTCTCCTCGCCTCCGTGGCGATGAGTTCCCTCGTGTCCGTGATGGGAACTACTTCTCTCTTCCCTCCCTTCGTGACGACCTTGTATCCCTCGGGGACATAGGTCTCCTCGCCAGCCAAAGCGAAGTAAATCTTCCCAGCGAAGGAGGCTGGCGCTGGGTGGGTGCCCGTCATTTCCCTGACATACCACTCACCGATGTCCTTCACCTCTTGAGGGACATCGAGAACTCTCATGGAAGTCTCGTGAGCTGGGGCAACCTGTTGCCTGTATTCGTGTAGTTGCTCTGGGGGAACTTCTTTCTCCTCCACCTTTTTCTCATAGTATTTCGGTTTTGGTTTAGCTCCCACCACTCTTGCGGAGTAACTCTCTCTCACCCTCGTAGCTTTTTCTGGGGAAGTAGGTTTGCCCTCTCCTGTCAAATACTCCTTCTTTCTCGTCTCGACGAGGATCTCTCCCGTCGGGGCAACGGATCTCCTCTCTCTAAAATCAGCGGTCTTATACCCCGTGTAAGGGCCCGTAAGCTTAATTTCGGCCCCTTCGACTTCCCTTGTGGTGGTGGGGAAGAACTTTTCCCTCACCTTTTTCCCGAAGTATTTCTCAGCCACTTCGGCGAGGGTCGTCTTTCCCGTTATCACCCTGTGAGCTGCCTCGGGAGGGACTTCGTATTGCCCGAGGGGGTCGATGTAGAATTTCCCTTCTCTGAAGTAAAGTCCAGAAGCTAATCGAGGGAGCTCTACTCGCAATGATACCATGTTTGAAGGTTAGCTGTCTTGCTTAAAAATGAGCATTACAAGATAATGCTTTCGTAGCTATGTGAAAGTGGATCCCGCCTGAACGCCCCTTCCACCCCCATTCCTCTCTTCGATAGCTTTCCTCCTTTAATGCCGTGGACTTCGCGGACATGCTTACGGATTTCTTTTCTGCTCCCCGTCTGGAAACCACAGTATTTGCACCTGTAGAGACGGAATTCTGGGAATATATCTTCTTTGAATATGTATCTCCTACAATTTAGACATTTCAAACGTTTCCAGCGCTTTTTTCTCGTTTCGAATTCATATCCACAATACGGGCACTTAACTGTGATTCTTTTCTTGTTGAAGGCTAACTGATGAGCTTCCACTTCTCTCACCTCTTTTTCTTAAGCCTCTCCAACTCTCTTTCCAAAAATCGGTGGAGGAACCGCATGCTACACTTCACGGACTTGCCTATCCCTGTCCTCTTATCAACGAAGACGATGGAAAGGAAGGGGCGTCGGTGAAGGCTCCGCCTCACGAAGAAGCGCACTTCATACTTCTCGTTGCCCACCACGAGGTAGCCCTCTCCAAGCACGGCTCCGTCCATCACCGTCTCCTTTTTCCTTACCATTTTACGGCAGGGTAGCGTATATGAACCCGTAGATGAAGCCGATGATGAAGTCAACGGCGCTCCAGCCCAAGGCGAAGCCGAAGCCCCTCCAAAACCACTCCTTGACGGTTTCCCACTTGTCGGTATCCCACTCGTAACGAGCCATTTAAAGCACCCTTTCCTCCCTTTCGACGATGTTTTCTTCCTCCTTCTTCTGCTGGATCCAGAGGGCCCCTGCCCTCCTCAGCCTCCCCGTGGAGGGGTCTTTGACGTAGATGCGGAAGTCTGGCTGCTTCCTGCTCGCTTCCTCCTTCTTTTCGACCCGAAAGGCGTATATCTTCGCCTTCCCAAAGATGCCGAAGTCTATCTGCCCGCTCAGGTATTTTTCCCCAGCTTTTAGTTTAGGCACGTTACATCACCTCCTCTTCAACCGATTCTTTGAGGTAGCGACATACCCCCACAACGATGAAGCCGAACAGCGAAGCGATTGTCCCTCCCAAAAACCCGCCAGAGAACGCTTTGTATTCAACAGGGGTGCTGATGCCCAGCACGATTCCAAAAAAGCCGAACCACATCAACGCTGACCCAAACCCAATAAAGGTATTCGCCACCCATTGTATCAGCTTTTCTTTCACTTAGACATCACCTCCGTTTTGTTTTTCAGCATCAGCTCCTCCTTCTGTCTTCACCTTTCTGCGTTGACTCCCTTCATCATCTGCCATGAAGTAAATGATAACACAAGTGAAGCCGAACCAAACAGCAAGCGTAACGGGGAAAGGAATATCAATGTAGTCGTTCCACAATTCCTTAATTTCAGGATGTTCTTTAAGATATGTAGCAGCGTGCCTGCCCAGCCCGAATGAAATTAAGAAAAATACCGCTAAAACACAGATGATTTTGGCGACCAACCAAGCGTTAAGCTTCACTCCCCGAGCACCTCCCTTACCTTCTGGGCGAGGAGGATGGTGAAGTGGATGAGGCAGAGCGGGACGAGGCAGAACAGGAAGAGGAGCCCGCCGACGAACTCCCGCCACGTGAATTTAGGTTCAGTCATTCCCCGCACCACCTCTTTTTGAGGTCTTGCCACTTCCTCCTCTGCTTCTTAATCCAACTCATCCATTTTGCGTCATCTAACACATACCTCTCAATTAAGTCCTCCACATTGTCCAACAGTTTTTCAACGAAGTGGTTGGTCTCGTCAAAACTTGCTTTTGCCACAGCTTGGGCTACTTCCTTACCAGCTAATGGGAAGAACACGTCATCGAAACTCTCATAGTCAAAAGAGAGCCCGTGCTCCCTCTTTATTTTCTCTAAAACCTCCTCCACGATGCGGTCAAGCTTGTTCATTTTCTAAGCACCTCGCAACGAGTAGTTCGCCTTCAAATTCTATTATAACAAAATGCCATCCTCCTTCTCCATCCTCAATTACGTAAATCCTATCTACTAAATCGGTTATTTCTTTTAGCTTCATCTTTCATCCCTCCTTTAACATAATCCTCCATGGCCAACCTAAACCTCTCTACCTCAATAAGTTGTGATATCCCCATAGCGTAGGTGTAATATGTTTCTTTTTTATAGGACTCAAACTTCCGCTTTAGGAACTGCTTCAGCTCTTTAAACTTGGTCATCTTCGTCCCTCCTCCAAATTAATAATAAACAATTTCACTAAATCGTCCGTTCCAAACTGAAAGTTCCAATCAAGTTTGGTCATCTTTCATCACGTCCTCGAAGGCGGTTTTGAAAAGCCATTCGTTGTAAGCTTTCAAGAAGTCTTCTTTAGCAGAATGCGTCGAATAACTCCTTTTCTCCTTTGCTTCATACCACATCTCATCGACCTCCTTTTTGTATATAGGTTGTTCTTTCACCAACAAGTCAGGTCTGTCTTTATATTTTGAGAACCACTCGACTGCGGATTTGACGTCGTCGAAGTAAAAGAACCACTTATATGAAGCCACTCCTCCCCTTCTTCTGAGAACTTTGTCAAACTTGAGGACAACTTTTCCCTTCAGGGGTTCGGGCTTAGTCATTTTCAGCCAGCTCCTCAAACAAATACTCGAGCGTCCCCAAGTCCTTCTTCACTTCAGTCGCCCAGTAAATCAGGCTGTCAAGCGTGTCCGCTATGTCGTATGCTGAAAACGCTGCCAGGTTCCACTCCTTATCTTTTTTGTGCTTCTTTAATTCTTTCAGTTCATCTCTCAGACCTTTGAATGTGTCCTTTAGCCATTGGATATTAATTTCAAAGTCGTCCCACTCTCTTTTCATCACTTCATGGAGTTTTTTGTTCATTCACCTCACCCTTTCTTTGATAAAGTTAATCAGTTTTAGGGTTGTTTCCCTGTCCAGCACTATTAGCAAGTCGCAGTCTATATCTGTTAGCATCTTGCTTGTCTTTCCCTCTTCTTTGTATACTTCAGCCCACTTCGGGAAAAAGCGTAGCGTAAGCCTGTAGTCGCTGTTCAGAGCAACTTGGACACCTACTTGTGTAAAGACATCGCTGATGTCTTTACACTTCTCTTTTGCCTTGTTTATGACAAGCTCCTTCACCGTTTCTTGCACGTTTATCAATTTAACCTTTCCAAATTCCCTTTTTACGATTTGCATGTTTCATCACCTCACAAACCTCCAAAACAGTTCTTCCAACCTCTTTGCCAAGGCCTCTTCAAGCCAGAGCCTGTAATACTCCATTAAGCACCCCGCTATCACCCTCTCAAACATTTCTTTGACTTTCACGCCTCACCACCTCCCTCGGGGACGACTTCGAGCCCGTCGGGCTCGTCTGGGATTTTGTAGTAAACTTCAAGGGTCACTTTCTTCTTCTCCTTGTCCACCTTCCTCATCACGAGGAGGGCGTTGGTCGGAAGCTCCCTAAAAGCTTTGAAGAGGGCTTCGTGCCCCTCCTTTGTGGAGAGGTCAAAGGTCTCCTCCTTCACGAAGGTGAGAACTTCTTTGATGTCTAAAGTCCCCGCGAGCTTTATCAAGATTGGCTTAATTTTTACCATCTGAGATCACCTCCTCGTTTTCGGTGGGTTCGTGAAATTCGACGCCGTAGCGGTCGCAGAGCTTTTTGAGGTGGGTAGAATCTATCTTCCAGAGCCTCTTGGAGCCGATTCTGGACTGCTCGAAGCCCAAGCTTCCCATTATCCTGCCCACCCAAACAGCGCTTATCTTCTCGCTTTCCGCCCTTTCCTCGTTGATTAAGGAAGCTATTTCCCCAGAGCTCGGGAACTCCCTGTTTTCATTCCAATACTTAACAACGGCTTCGACGATCTCCGCTTCTATGGTCATGGCCTCCCTTTCCATCTTCTTCCCAGCGTAATTAACGAAGAAGGACACGATTTCCTTCTGGATCTCCCCGTCAAGCTCGAGGGCGAGAATGGGGGTTATGATGGGGAGGAAGAGCTCGAAAAGCCTCCCCTTTATCTTCCCAACGTCCTCTCGGAGCTCGGGGACGATGAGCTTGGTGACAGATGCGACAGTAATGACAGTATCTGGGAAGTATGGGTAGGGCTCTTCTTTATTATATATATCCTTCCCCCCCTGAAATACTGTCATACTGTCACTAAATGTTATATCTGCCAATTCTGGCGCGTAGAATTGCATTTTTGGAGATGACACTTTTTTCCCTTTACTGTCACTTTTTGACAGATTTTGTGTCACTTCCTCGAGTTCTGGAGCATATAAATTGCGATCCGGCAGGGCCAATCTGCCGCTTCTCGTCTCCCAAACCACCTGTTTTAGCCTTATCTTCCCCATTTTGGCGAGGAACTTGCGCCTGAAGAGCCAGCACCAAGCCCTGATAATGCTCGCCTCGATGGGATCTATCATGATGGGGTAGTCGGAAACCGCCTTTTGCATGGGGATGGTTATGCACCTCGACTCGAGCATGTCTTCATACTCCGTCCTCGAGGTGAAGGCCTTCGGGCAGAAGACGTTGAAATACTTAACCTCGTCCCCCGACTCCCCGAGCGCCCTCGCGTAAAGCCCCTCTTTTTTATAACCGTTCAGGACGATGGGGAGCAGTTCGCTTTCCTTCAGCCTCTTGTATTCATACTCGTCGAAGAACAGAGTTACATGTTTCTGCTCTATGTCCCGCGCCACGACCGCAGGCGTCAGGGAAGCGGAAAGGTAGGAGTGATAAGCGATTTTGGCAAGCGTTTCGAGCGCCCTCGTCTTACCGCTTTCCTTCGGCCCGAGAAAGTGCAGATATGCGGTGGTGGGTGAGAACTCGTATATCCAAGTGTGCAGGATCCAAGCCGCCAAGACCGTGTAGAGCCTCTCGTCCTCGAGATAAACGTATTTTTTGATGAAATCCCTTATCTGGCCGAACAATTCTCGGTTAGAAATAACCTCATCTTCCCTCTCGAAAGCGTAGGAAACCTCAAAAGGGATGTTCTTCGGAGGGACATACCAAATAACATTCCCTTCCTCATCCTCCGTTTCAATCCTCTCGAGGAGCTTCCCGTCCGAAGCCCTCTGGAACACCACTTCCTTTTCATAGGCCTTCTCGAAGTCAAACTCTACCATCATATAGTAGGTTCGCGTCTCCTCATCGTATTTGAAGACGCTCACGAGCTCGTAGTAGTCATCATCCACCTTTCCTCCGTAAAACTCCACGATTTTCGGCTTCTTTTCCACTATTCACCCCTCCTTCCGTATCGCTTTTGCTATCTCCCAAATCGCTTCTTCTATGCTCCCCAATTTCTCTTTAATTTCATCGAGTATGTAGGGGATATCCTTATCATCTAACCTTCCATCTGCAACTACTCCCATTATTCACCCCTCCATAACTCCAAAGCTAAGTAAAGATGTGCTGCTAAAGCTAACATCAAAAAGATAAAAGTAAGCGTAATCCCAGCCCTTTCAAAAGCTAACACTGCGAGATAAGTAAAAAACATCCATGCGAGAATGAAAGGAACTGCTGCTAACTTATACATGTTCACTTCCTTTCACCACCTTCCTCCCGACGATGAAAAGCCCGCACCTGCGGGCTTCGAGCCAAGCCTCGTAGCCCCTCTGACGCCACGCCTTGAGCTTGAGGACGAGCTCAAGCGTCCTCGTCTTCTTCAAGTCCACCTCCTCGAGCTCTCTTGCTTGGATCATCCGAACAACCACCTCCATACGCGGTAAAAGAATATCCCGATGAGATACCCCACAATGAATGCAAGAAGAGATTCAGCAATCATCGTCCTCCCTCCTTGCTGGGATTTTGTAGTAAGAAACCATACCGTCTGCGGCTACAGTAGCGAAGGTAAGGATGAAAAGCCCACCCAGTCCCATTATAACCCCCGCCAAAAACTGAGAGTTGAACATTCGGAAAGTTAAAACCGTTGTAAACACTATCAAAAACATAATGAACGATGAGAATGCTATGTATCTGAAGAAAAAATTCCAATCAATCCTTCTGATTTCCACCTCGTCGGGGTAGGCGTTCGCTTCAATCTTGTCTGCTACTTCTATTTCTAAGATCTTGACCTTGTTCTCCAGCTTCCTTATCCTTTTGAGGATCTCGTCTTGTTTCATTTCTGGCTCACCTCTTTTTTGACGTGAAGGATTTCCTTGACTTGAGAGAGAGGGATCCTCAGGGAGGCGATGGGGCTGCCGTCCCACCTGTAGGGAATGAACTTTCTCAAAAAGAAATCGTAGATCTCTGGATTTAACAGGACGACAACCCCTGCTACAGATATGGTCACAAGCCTCCCCCTGAGCCTTCTCCCATCGCTCAGGAGAACTATGACCTCTTCTGACGGCGATTTAAAGGAGTCTTGAATGCCCCCGCCGAGACGTGCTGATCTCTTTAAATCTCCATCTTCCAACATCTTTTGCATTCTTTTTCTCCACAAGGAGAGAGCCTCAGTCTTCATTTTTTTCCTCCTTAGGCAAGAAAGCCTTGCACATTTCAAGTAAAAATTCATCCCACGAAACGTTCTCGCCGAGCTTCGCAGCGTATTCGAGCTTCTTTTTGAGGAGAATGTCTCTTGTTGATTTCTTGAGAAAGATGGTGGTTCTCTCCTCGACCATGATTTTTATTGACACAATATATTTAAATACCTTTCTAACCATTTATTAGTGATGAAACTTAACGAAATTCAGCAAGAATTCGTAAAGTCGTGCATGCGGAAAGGCTTAAGCAAGGGCAGGATCCAGAGGTATATCCACACATTTAAGGAGATGAAGGAACTCGGCGTTGATCTCGAGAACCTCAATGAAAAAGAGATAGACAAATACTACTTCTGGCTTATGAACAGCGATCAGGCCCAATGGACAAAGGTGACCAAATGGCGCTGTTTTAAGAAAATATGTCGCTTTGTGAACAAAGACATAGACTTCAGCGAGTGGGCTGTGAAAATCCCGAAGACAGAACCAGAAATACTTTCCCTGAGGGAAATAAGCGCAATTGTCGAAAACCTCCCTTCCTTTAGGGATAAACTTCTCGTCCTCCTCCTTTATGAAAGCGGAGCAAGGATAGGCGAGATCCTAAACTTAAGGAGAGGGGACGTCACCTTCGACGAATACGGCGCAAAACTGCGCCTCAAGGGAAAGACGGGCACGAGATACATCAGGGTGGTAAAGACCGCGAGATTTCTTGAAGCTTGGGTGGAACTGAACAAGAGCGACAGGCTATTTGAACTTTCGAACCAAAGGGTATGCCAAATACTTAAGGAAGCGGCCAAGAAAGCTGGGATTAAGAAGAGGGTTCACCCGCATCTCTTCAGACACACGAGAGCCACTCATCTGGCGAAGTATCTCACTGAACCCGAGCTCAAGGTTTACTTCGGCTGGTCGAAAGACAGCAGGATGCCAGCGATTTACGTCCACCTGAGCGGTAGGGACGTGGACGACAAAATCCTCCAGATAGCTCAGGCGCAGGATCTCTTAGCCCTCCCGACCAAATACACTCCAGCCAAGTAAGAACTGAAGCCCATCACGGAGGCGAGCAAGTCCCACTTCCCTATCCCAATTACCATCAGCGTGAACCCTATCAAAACGAGGGTGTTCTCAAGCACAAGCGTCTGTCCTTTCATAGTTTCTTTTCTCCCCAAACACTTTTTAATCTATCGATTTTCAATCCATCCACTTTCTTAAACAAAATATATAACATAATTGCAATGTCACAATTTCCGGTGAAATTGAAGGGTATTTCAGTAAACCCTGCTTTACTTATCTTCCGCTATCTTTCTTTAAAAATCGGTGAGAGCCAGGAATAAACCCTACGATAGGATATGCCGAGCTCCCTCGCTATAGTTGCATACGAAGCACCTGTTTTTTTAAATTCGTAAGCCTTCGCGAAGAGTATGGGATCCACAGGAATTCTCCTTTTCTCGCTTGCTTTATAAGTGTTCAGCGTCTGCCTCCTCAACTGCATATACTTTTCCCACAGCCTTTTTTCAACGGGAGGGTAGGTTATTACGTCTAAAAAGCATGGGTGTCGGCTATATGTCTTCACGAACTTTTCCACAGGCGTGAATATTGTGAACGTTCCCTTCACCTTTCTGAACCATTCCTTGTGCCATCGATCGTCTATCCCTATTTTCCTGTCTTGTGTGAACAAAATACCGACACCCCTCCCTACCACCTCAATCCAGAACGGCACCAACTCTTCCCTATACTTCCTGTCAAGCCACCAGAAGTCGGGGACACAGCCAAAGAAGGCCCTATGGTTTATCCTTATCTGCGTGAGGATCTTCTTTAGCCTCTTCGACTCTGCCTTCGCCCAATCCTCTGCGAGCATGTATCTTACTACTTCGTCTCCATCAAGGGGATAATACATTTTGCTCTCATCGAGCAAATTTTCTTCCATTTCATCTATATCATACACCACAAAATCTTTTAATTGCCTGTAAAAGTTTATTTCAGGAAAGTATAACTCCACAAGTCTTTTCGTGAGTTGGAGAGCAAGAGTAGATTTTCCACCTCCTTTCGGCCCGGAAATAATAACAAAGACGTCCATGTCTCTTTCTTGCATTTCTCTTATAACTCTCACAAAAGTATTCAAATTTCGATACGAACCTTCAGGAGTTTTAGCCTTTTCTTCCTCATACACAGAGACACTATTTATTTCACTCATCCCCTCACCTTCTCGATTATTTTACTCACTTTTTCTGTCGTTTCTCTCTTCTCTAAATATTTGATGGTGTCTTTTAAACTACTATGATTCAAAGCTTTTTGTGTAGCAAGAAGGATGGTAAGAGGATCGGTTTCTTCTTTCCTTAATTCTTCATAGAAATCTTCCCCGAAGTTCCTTCTGAAATCATGTGTCGCGAAGTTGTCGTACCCAAAGGCTCTCGCTGCCTTTTTTACCATACCATAATAATATCTGTAGTTTGTGTTGAGTGAGGTAGTAAAATCTTTGGAAGTCATACGGAGAAAAGGATACTCACTTTCAGACGCTTGGACGAAGTCCCATATTCTTTTAGCATAGGTGGCAGGCACAATTTTTATTGACTCTTTTCCTCCCTTTCCAATTATTCTTATTCTTAATCTTCCGTCTTCAAGCAGGCGAAAGTTTTCCTTTTTGAGTTTTAGAGTTTCCGAGGCTCGAGCCCCTGTAACATATTGGATGAGGGCCACCATTCTGTATCTTTCGTCTGGTATGGAAAAAACTATTCGCTCAAGCTCTTCTCGGGGGAGATAAACTCCTTCCCTTTCAACGGGTTTTTCCTTCGCTTTTATGAGCAAAAAGTAATCGTTTACCCTACCCTCCATCATCAAAAAATACTTGAAAACATACTTAGCAGGAGGGTATTCCCGGATATATTTATTCATGTTTTCTACCGACAGCTCTTTGTATCTCTTGAAGAAGTTGTTCATTACCTTCACATACTGCCTAACGCTCGTCGGGCTCAGGTTTGTGTTCGTCTGGAGCCACCTTTTGAACTCCTGCAAATATACCACCTCCTTGAGATATAATCTCAAGCTTTTTGGCGAGCCCTCCCCTCTCACTTTCCGTCATCCTGAAGAAATAACCCCTCTTCTGCAAACTGCCCCTCATGATCTGGTTCATCTGGTCGCACAGGAGGATGAGCCTGAACGTGTTTTTCACCGTCCATTTGCTTTCATCTCCCTTCATCGAGAAATACAGACTGAGGTATTTTTTGATGAGATTCTCCATCTTCTCATCATCCTTTTCGTCGAGGACGGGGTAAATGTTGTCATACAAAGTGAAAAGAAAGGCGAAATAGGCTTCCACGCTTGTCATGTCCTGCCTCATCCAACATATCGCTTTCCACTCGTCAATGTTCTTAAGGATGTTGTCTATCCTCAGGTTTGTGAGGGCCGAAGCATGG
>Ga0180300_10000364_pt1 | contig 19433 bp, 18 predicted proteins | sample GuaBasSediGuay15_FD_121798 | JGI IMG/M metagenome (GOLD analysis project Ga0180300, IMG submission 121798) | Subseafloor sediment microbial communities from Guaymas Basin, Gulf of California, Mexico - Guay15, Core 4569-2, 21-24 cm | ecosystem: Environmental > Aquatic > Marine > Hydrothermal...
AATCTTGATGATGTAACTGGAGAAGTCATAGGCCACACCGTGGACAGATTGTTGAGCGAGGGCGTTAGAGATGTTTGTATTGTTCCAATGTTTACAAAGAAAAATCGCCCTGGACATATTGTTAAGGTAATTGTTGATAAAGAAGATGTTGAACGAATATCAAGAGTTTTAATGGAGGAAACAGGTACACTTGGCGTTAGAATTATTCCATGTACCAGACATATTTTGACAAGAGAAACTATTACAATCGAAATAAATTCGGAAATAGGTAAAGAAAAAGTTAAGTTAAAAATTGCTAAAGACAGTAAAGGGAAAATAGTTCAAATAAAGCCAGAATACGAAGATGTTAAAAGATTAGCCGAAAAATTAAACAAACCACTCAAAGAAGTAATGAAACTGGTTATGGAAAATATTAGGAGTATGAAATTTGCTAAAAGGAAGTCGAACAGAAATAGATTTTAAGAAAAAATTCTAGTAAATTTATTTCGTATCTGCTTTATATATACGTTAGTGATTACTGATTGTTCTTTATACTCGTTTTCACTTTTTGTAACAACGCTTACATTTAATATGAACAGCTTTCTGGTGATAAGGAATATACACTGCCAGAAGGTAAGAATTCCTAGCTTAGCAAGCTTTAGAAATACTAAAGATGCGCATAAAACTGGGAGGATCAGAAAAATTTAAACTTACATATTTTGAGTGGTTTAAAGGGAGAAGTGATACGAATTGGGGAATTATGCAAATCATTGGAATTATGGTTTAATGAACGATGAATGTTGTAGCAAATGTTAGGGATTAGGAATTTAACTTTTGAAGACTTGGAATTTATTTGGAAGAATGTTGAAGGAGAGAAGTGGATGTATCTTGAAACAGATATTTTGAGATGTTATAATTTGGAGCCTAGTGGATGCTTTATAGCTGAGGTTGATAGTGAAAGGGTTGATCATGTGTTTTCGTTTAACTATGGAAATATAGGTTGGATAGGTTTACTAATAGTTTGCCCAGAGTATAGAGGAAGTGGTATAGGAACAAAATTAATGCAAACAGCAATCAAATATCTTAGAAAAATGAATGTAAAAACGATTAAGCTTGAAGCAGTTGTTAAAACTCTTTCCCTTTACGAAAGATTAGGTTTTAAAATTGAATTCGAATCTTATAATAAAAATAAATATTGCCAATAAATTTATTGATTTAATTAGTAATTTTTAGGTTTAACAGGAGCTACATTAATTTTACTCACAATAGCTTTTAGGGGACTTGACAATACTAGTATCCTTGACGCTTTCTTATAAGTACTAGGATAATGAGAACAAGTGCTACGGCTGCCAGCGAAAAAACTATGCGTAGTAAAAATTCTTCAAGACTCATTTGCCGTCACCTTTGACATGGTTAATTTAGCATCCAAGTTAGGTTTAATGATTAATATTGTTTTTGGTTTTGAAGTTTAGAGTAGAATTTAAGAAACACTAATTTTATTTAGTGATGTTCTTTCTCTTTTCTAGTTTTATTAAAAGCTCTGGGATATCTTCCCTTTCTAAGGTTATAACGTTACGAGGATATTTTCCGTGTGGTTTTCCAGCTTTTACTTCTACTTTTAGTTCACATGCTTTGCAATCGATCTCATATCTGTTTTTAAAATAGTAAATTTCGCTGAATTTTCTGTACAAATGTTCTTAAATAACATTTTTCAAAGATAGCAGATTCTACGAACCTTGTGTCTGATCAGAAAGCAAAAGTCTAAGGAGTAGAGAGTCTCTAAAAAGAACTTCTTTTCTTCCTGTAATAGATTTTATCGGGCTTCAGATACACAACACCAATTATGTATAAGTCTTTAAGACTCTAAATACTCTTGAACAATCTTATAGAAGTATCTGGAAATTTTAGAAGCTATTGCTCTATAACTCATTGAAGACGGAATTCTACATATTAAAGATGCAAAAACTTCTTTAGATATTTTACGCTTGAAGGAAAACCCTTGGTCTCAAGATATTTTTCAAAAAGCCTTAAAACTTTGTCATAACGTAACTTATATTTCCTTACACCATGTACCTCGATATATTGCTTGAAGCTTAACAGTAATACCTCGATTACTTCACCCTTTCCAGTTCTTCCGAGAAATAGCTCTATATCCCCTTTTATTTTTAGGCTACTTGAACCAGTAACAGTTATTGCATCGTTCAGTACTTCGTCTGAATCTATTAGTACCTTAATGACCTTCCACCATTCATTTAGAGATGTTACTTCGTCTAAAAAACGTATGATGTTTCTATTCTTTCCGATTTTAAACTCTAAGTATTTCTCTATCACCTTCCGAAGCGAGGTGAAATCAAGAAATATTCCACAGTTAATATAAATTATTGCCTCGGGAGGTTTTCTTTTCAACAGTTTAGCAATTAGCAGTTTTACACCTGTGGTTTTTCCAACTTGTCTAGGTCCTAATATGAAGTTTAGAGAAAAAGGTTCAAGAGAGATTTTATTTAGCCATTCTGATATCCATTTATACTGCTGTTGCTCCCACAACCGCACATGGATATCTGATCGGTCAATCCACCAAGGATTTAAATTTCTCAATATTTTTATACTCATGAGAACTGACAGTTCTCACTAATATAAACTATTTTTCTCCGAAATATTCCTATTCTCATCAAACTTCAAAATGTAAGGATCATCTTTTCAATTTCCAGAATGCTTATATTAATAATTGGAGGGCTTATAGCTGTTCATATACTATAAAATATATTTTTTCTCTATATTTGAGCAATTCTAAATTAAGTTGCTATTTTATAAGGTTCAAAAAGAAAGGTTTAGTACCATCCTAAACTTTTGAGAATTCTTTCACCGAATCTTTCCCTTAATTTTTCAACTAGATACGTGTTTTTAGGATCTTTAAGTGGTTTACAGTCATTGAGACTTGCTTCTCCTCGTAGAATCTTGTCCGCTAAAGCAATACATGTCGGTTGACCACAAAGACCACAATTTGTTTTAGGAAGACACTTGTAGAGTTCTAATACTGTAAGTTTCTTTTTTAACTCGAGTTCTTTTTCTTCTGGTGGCCCATTTTCCATGTATTCTTTTTTAGCTTTTTCTATAAGAAATTTAACGTAATTAAGTATAAGTTTTGCCTCTTCTAGATCTTTGGCGCAAAACGTTATTTTCCCGGAAGAATAAATGCTAATAAGTTTCTCAAATTCTCTAAGCGTTACGCATCTCCATTCTTTAGCATAATTGACTTTCAGTGGTGGGAGAATCATTGCTAAAACCTCAATTATGGAGTTTAGCTCCTCAGTTGACCAAGCCTCTATAGTTATATTTTCAGGATTTACTAGACATTTTCCTTTAGAAATATGGACTTTAAAACCTTCCAATTCTGTGACATTCATACTCCATCACTTAAAGCTTTTAACCATTTGTTGCAAAATAGCACGGCAAAGATTTTCTAATACATTTTTCTATTGTCTGTGCTAAATGTCATAACAATTTTGTTGACAATTCCATTTAACATGTAAATTTATACATTTGGCTTTAACCTAGTATTAAGCTAAGAGATTGCCTGCCCACTATGTTTAACGCCGTTTTTAAAATAGTTACATTTTGAAGAGAATATAAGTATTTTTGTTTCAAAATGTAACTATAAATAATTTCGACCTAACTTATCCCATGCAGCTGGAAGGGATTACAAATAATTCTGCGAAAGACATCTTTAATGTCTTAAAAGTCTTAGAAAAATAAAAGTCTCTCTATATTTTAATTTTAAAATGTGTTTTGGTAAATTTAATTTAAAATTTTATCTTGATCCAGCAATTAAGCTCTTGAGGTTTTTTAATTCTTGCTAACATTATATTCTTTATGTTCATAGAAAGGTTAAAAGAATGGTTTGCTCCAACTCAAGAAACAATTTTCAAAATTAATGAAAAAGCCCTTGTTGGATGTAAAGCTACGGATGGCTATACTGTAGAAGATGGGAAAATAAAAAATACCAGAAGTATGCTGGATGAAGAGAGAAACTAAGAGGGTCGAAAAATGAAAAACGTATGATGAAATAGAAGGGTTTATTGACTATGTAAACAAAAATGAGTGGAAAGATTGCATTAGGAAGTTTGTGATTCCTCTATAGAAATTTTCATGGTTGTTTAAGGAATATTTTGAAGAGCTAAAAAGAGAATTTGATAGTCTGCCTTTAAGTGAGGTAAAAAATGAAGATAAACCCTTGCTTCTGGGGGAATTTAATTTCAATGGTGAGCTAATTTATTAGAAATAAGAAGCGGTTTTGCTAATGGATCATCCTTACAGATAGAATATTTCCAAAGAATAAAAGAGTTTTTCGACCTCATTCTTGAATATCTCCATTCATTTATCCTAATATTCCCACAACTCAAAGAAAAAATTAAAAAATTCCTGAACCTCGTTGATAATGCTATATTTGAAGCCCAAGTTTTCAAAAAATAGAAAATCTGTTCAAAACCAACATAATGTTTATTAGCAACCAAAACAACAAACAAAATAAATTTTGACAACTTCTATTATGAAGAAAAGGAGAGAGTATTAAAATGATAGAAGGAAATAAATTTTCATCCTCTCTGCCTCGCTCCTTAAAAATTTTAGGAACAATAATCATTCTACTTCTTTATCTTCTACTACCTCTATCAGTATCCTCTTATTCACTCCCTCAACTTTTTCTGGAACTGGAAGCATCAATAAAGGATGGATATTCTTGCATTCGTCCTTTGAAGAAAATGTTTCATCAGTCACTATAATTATCGAAAGAGTTTACCTTACCAAAAACAACGAAACAATTGATCCAACATGGATTAGATGGGATATCATCGACTTCAACGGAACGCAGCGTCCCCCAATATTTAACAAAACCAAAATCAACATAAACAAACATGCTGTGCATTCAAACTACAACTAAACACAACACTTACAAATCAAAAATCACCGTAAAACTATCCTACCTATGGCAAACAACCGTAACCTTCACCACTGAGCCACAACCAATCTACACTATCCAAAGAAACCACAACAAAATTATAATAGCCCTTCTAATTCTACTCGCTACCATAATAGAACTAATTTTTAACTTTGTTGAGATTTTAAGTGTGGAAAGAGATTTTGTATAACGGATGGTTCTTGGTTTTTGGTTTTATTCCGTGAAGCCTAGCCTTATATGCTATTATAGCATCTATCATAGCTGCTGCAGGAAAGATCCTACCGGCTTTACTTAGAGAACCGTAATGTATAAAATTTGCACCAGCAAATTGGCACATCGCCATAGCTACCGATTCGCAACAACCTTTAGCATCGCTTCCAAAAATTTTAATCGCAACATTTCTATACCAAGATCCAACTACGCCGACAGGAGCTGTACCAGTTGGAAAACCAGTTTCCTCTTTAATTACTTTTATTCCATTTGCCGCTAAACCTATGCTAGGAACATCTAAAACATTAGTTAAAATTAAAGGTTTTTCCACACCAATTTTAGAAGAAATGTTTAGTAGACCGTTTTTTCCTGAGAGAATTTGCAGCATGCCTTCTGGCCAAGGGTTTCTTGGATTAAAAGCTTGAATTATAGCGGATTTCAATCCAATATTACTTAAAAATTCTATTTCCTTTTCATCCACCTTATAGTTAATGGAAACATAGACTATCCTATTTATGAGACCTACTTCCTTAGCATATTTGACTCCATGCAACCTAACTGGCACATATATACTGTTTACCAAAATAGGTGCATCTGTTACCTCAGATACGAAGTCCATGTATTTTTCAATAGCTTTTTCTGAAAATGCTTCTACATCAACCATACATGGATTCCCCGTCTCCTCTGATAATTCATCTTGCTTCACAATTAACTTCTCAGCCTGCCCCTTATCAAAAACGCCCTTAACCTGATCCTTAACAATTTTATGCCCCTTATAAAAAATGCTTCCAATTAAAACTGTTGGAAGTTCCCCGGGATTACCTCCAATCCGTACCCTTCCAATCTCAAAAATCTTCTGATTAGGCTTGAGCTCATCAATTTCAAACGTAAAATCACCTCCAAATATTTTTTAATTCTAAATTGGGAATTGCAACGCAAATTATTTATTCACAATAAGCAATTAAAATTTAGCCTTCGATATGGCAGTGTATGCGCGCTAAAAAATTTTTGTTATATGAATTTAATTCTTTCTAAGCGTTTTTAATAGGCTTTTACTGTTGGAAACCTATTTATGTTTCTGTTTGGTATGAATAGGGCGTTTACAAATTCCTCGCTGAAGTCGGGGTCTATTGTAAGTTCTAAGTAACGAACTTTCTTTGATATTAGATTTGCTTTTTCCCTGATCTCTTTAGATATTAAGGCCATTTTTGCACCTGTTACTGCAGTGTTACCAGCGAACTTTATCTTTCTCGTTGGGACATCGGGGATTAAACCTATGATTTTCGCGTTGTTCTTGGCTTTAATATTCAGAGATTTTTTATGGCTGGTACAAAAGGTGAAAGAGCAAGATACCTTGGCTGGATTGCTAAGAAAAGGTGAAGCATTGCCGTGTTCCCAACAACTGTTGCCTCGTATATTTTGTTTGGATCGACTTTCGCTTTTCTGCAAGCTTCACGTATGACTTGATTTATACCGTTGATAACAAGTTTCTGCAGTACTTTGAGGTTTGAATCGCTACCTGTTGCAAACGTTATCCTTGTTATGATGTCTTCACCATGCATGATTTGGGGGTTTTCAATAGACCCTGTGCTTATAGTTTTACCTGTTGTCAGGTCAACTAGGTAGCCAACTATCTTGGAAGTGCCTATATCTACGGCAAACCCAAAAAGTTCATTTGAGGTATCTCCTGGTTCAACATCAACTATCTTTCTGTCATCCCAGATTGTTACCGTTACGACCCAATTTTTGCCGCGAATTAAGTCAGGTAATTTTTTTAGAGGTCATAGTCTATATCTAAATCTTCAAAATTAATTGTATCCGTTAGATGATCAATAAGTCTTTCGAAGTCTGGTCTAACATCAGATAATGTAGGTTTTGCCAGAACCATGTGAACTTTCTTGACTAAAGGGCTTAAGGGCACGTATCTTTCTAAACCAGCAACCTGAATTTTACGTTCCCCAATTCTACTTTCGGGAGGAACTACTATCACAACATTTTGCTTGATATGTGCTTGGCAAGCTAATCTGTAGCCTGAATTTATCTCCAACTTAGATAAATGTCGTTTTTCAGCTTCGGTCAACTCGCTTATAGTCAAAGGGTTTTGATAATCACCTTACATTTTCCACAAATCCCTTCCCCCCACATTCAGATCTAATACCTACACCTGCATTTTTCGCTGCTTCCAGCATAGTGGCTCCAGACTTTACTACCACCTTTTTTCCCTCTGATTCAAAAACCGCTACTATTTTCGCTACTTCCAATCTTTTTGCCTTAAATACTATTTCACACCTCTGTTGTCACTTCCGCTGTAAAAGCCTTTAAGCTTCAAAGAAAAATCAAAAAATAAAATAAGAGCGTAAAATATTGTGGCAGTTTGCTCTTAGATGGATGCATGTAAAATATTAAAGTTTTGGCTTATTTTCTAAATATTTTGAATATTGGGTGGTTCTGTGTTAGTGGCCGTAAGCGGTATTCTTGTCCCATGCTGTATGATACGTATGCGTCAGCTAGGGATACAGCGAAATATGCTTCTGGAGCGTTTTCTATCGGGCCATATAGGATGAAGTCTGCGCCCATTATGATTGATGTTACGTTTGCAACGCTGCTTGCCAAAGCATATTTATATGAATCTAGTTTTGTCCTCTCCCTCCATCTGTCTACAGCGTTGTGTATTCCTGCTCCAGCTGGTAGTCCATATTTTTCCTTAACTCTGTATATTGCTTTGCTTACTGGACCTGGATCCGGGATATCTAGGACGGTTGTATCCACTAAGGGTTTCTCGATTCCTATTTCGCCTGCTATTTTTAGAAGCTCTTCTAGGGCTTCTAGTCTTCCGAGTATTGTAGGTTTTTTTGTGTTTAGTGTGAGTAGTATTGCAGATTTAATTTTTGACTCCTTTAGTGCTGTGATCTCCTCTTCCTTTATGTGGGGCGTAATGGAGTTGTATATGACGCGGTTGGCTAAACCTACTTCCTCGACATATTTTGCTCCCGCAATCCTTACGTTTTCGGTTGCACCATCAATGATGAATGGTCCATCAATTGTGTTTGCGATGAAATCGATGAATTTTTGGAATGCTTCAGGATAAGAAGCACAAACATCGACAATCCTAGGATTCCCTGTTTTATCCACCAGTTCCTCTTCCTTTTTCAAAAGTTCTTCCGCCTTTCCCTTGTCAAATTCACCCGTCTTCTCGTTTTCCACAATTTTATGTTTATGGTAGAAAATGCTTCCAACCATAACTGTAGGTAGCTCCCCTGGCTGGCCGCCAATCTTCACGCCACATATATCAAATATTTTTTGTTCATTTTCAAACTTAAACATTTAATCACATCCTTTCACAGATATTTGGAGCTTGACGGCATTACTGGAAAAGACATGTTTTTCTTTGCCATTTACTTAAATTCTTCTTTACTTTAATTTCAGTTTTGTATTATTAAGTTTAACGATTCACCAGCTTACTTCAATATATTCTACATTTCTTTACTGCTTCTATAAGGGCCCTCAGGTTTTCTGGTCTTGTTTCATCTGGTATAACGGCCACACACCGCTACCCACCATTATGAAGCCTCCTGGATCTCCTTAATATCGTTCAAGCAACCCACACACTTTTTCATAGACTTTTCCTGGTGTTCCGAGCACGAGAAATACTGATAGTAGCCCGTCCATGATAACGACATGATCTTCCAACACTTCTCTGGCTTTCCTGAAATCGGTTTTCTCGAAATACACTATTATACTACCTTTCGGCACCTCCAGCAATGTCTCCAAGCGCGGTGTACGATCAAATGTTCATATTTTATAATAATATATTATTTTCGCTAATGAGGTTCGTCTCTTACCATTTCTCTATTATTCTCCGTATTTTAGGGCTGCGTTTACATAAGCTCTTACATTCTGTTTAGGTGTCTCCTTGGGTAGCTCAGCTACACCTGTCGATAGTATGAATCCGCCTTCTGATTTGGTCTGGTTAAGTAAGTTCTTTACGTATTCTTCAATCTTTTCCGGCGTTCCTCCGATTAGTAGGTTTGTCGGTACTCCGCCCATAACACATGTATGACCCTTCAACTTCTCCCAAACATCCTTTATAAAATCTCTAGGCCTCTCAAACCACGCTACGCCCCAACCTTTAGGCAGTTCAAGTATTGTATCTACATGTGGCGTGTGGTCACCCTCAAAGAATATGAACATCTTGTAGCCCTTGTTGACGAGTTCCAATATCACTTTCTTTAGATATGGCCAGTAGAATTCGTTGTATAGTTTAGGTGAAAGCATCTCGTTAAGATGCAGCGGTATGAAGCTTATCGTTAGTGGTGGTGCTGGAGGGAATGCTGTAGCCACTTTCAGTATATGTTCGATTAGTGCTTCGCATGCAGCTTTGAAGTCGTCTGGATGTCTTCTCATATCAAGCATAGCGCCGGTTGGATGTCTAAGGAAGTCACCTATGACGTCAGCAGGTGAATATGCCGACGTCATAGGTATGGCAGGGTAACCGAGTTTTCCGAGTTCTTGGAACAGTGCCATCTGGAACTGTGTGATTCTTTGTAGTGTTAAGCCTATCCTAATTAGTGTTCCATTCCACTGTGGTGACTTAGGCTTCCCGAGGCCTGGACAAGCTCTTGGAAATACAACATCATGGACAAACTTGACAGGGTCGTCGATAAGCTGCTTGTACTCTTCTGGCTTCATGAACTCTCCGCCAAGGAACTGGGGATGTTGATGCTCTCTAAGTTCTCTTCCAGGCCACTTAGTCCACTTATCCCTAATTATATCATGTACAGGGCCTGTCAAGAACCTTATAATGTTTGAAAAGTCAGGAAAGTCTGAAAACGCCAATGCAAAGATAAATCCTTCAAGACCGTATGGAGCTAAGATAAATGGGAAGTCTTGTGGAAAGTTTTTAGCAAAACTAAGTACGGCTTCGCGAGCCTTTTCAAACTCGTAGCACATATCGTACCATGTTTTGCCATTATAGTAAGCCATTATGTCTCCTCCTAATCCACTTATGGGAACTCTGCTTGGAACTTTCAGCTCGACAGCCTTGAGAATGATGTCCAGCTTCTCTTTAGCTACTGTTTCAGGTTCTTTCTGCTGTCTTTCAATTAAAACATCTATTGGTTCCTTATTAACACCCATCAAACTCACCTCTAAACTTTCTTTCCTCCCACCCATCCTAACATTATTCTTATTCCTTTTGCTGCATCATTTGTCCACGCATCTGCACCCGAATATTCCTTTGCATATTCATCCACTCTTCCACCGCCAATAATAATCTTAACCTTATCTCTGAGCCCAGCTTCCTTTATGGCATCTACTGTCTTTTTCATTGATTCTATTGCCAATGTTAGTAGCCCTGACATACCAACTACTTCCGGGTTGTGCTGCTTGATTGCCTCAACGAACTTCTGCGGTGGAACGTCTACTCCGAGGTCAATGACTTCGAATCCAGATGCCTCGGCCATAGTTACAGCAATATTTTTACCAATATCATGTATATCACCCTCAACCGTACCGATGACCAATTTTCCGACGGGTTCTCTAGCTTTACCGAGCTCTTTGAGCTTTGGTCTAACTAGCTCGCTCACTTCCTTCATGATCTCTCCAGCCATAACGAGATCTGCCACAAAGAACTCTCCCTTCTCGTATTTTTCTCCGACTTTTTCAGCTGCAACCTTAAGATCATCTAGGATCTTTAGGGGGTCCTCTCCCGCTTCAAGTTTTTCCCTAGCTATTTTAAGCGCTTTCTCTTCCTCGAGCTCCAGGATTGCATTTACAAATTCCTCGCTAGAAGACACGTATATTCACCCCTACTAATTACAAGCAACTTTTCGCTAGTTAAATATTGTTAACCTTTATTTTTCTTTTTATGGTAGGATATTTTATCCTGTATTTTTTAAAGCGTCTGAATTAAGTTTTGGTATTTCCAACACACGCTAAAACGTGGTCTTACTTGTCTTAGCAATGGTCTTGTTAGGTAATCGGAGAATACATCGAACAAATTAAATTTAAAAAGAGTTTTTGCCTCACTTCTGAATTTCTTAAGCTATACTCCCATACAAGACGTTCAGATTTGTGTATGTTAAGGAGTATGATATGAATATTTTAAACTAAGGCCACAATATTTGATTAGAGTTAAATTTTAAATTCACCTAAATTTGAAAGAAAAACAGTAGTCGTAATACCGCTATATTTAATTAAAAGTCATGCTAAGTCTTTGTAGATTTGTGTTCATGTGGATGTGAATGCTATGAATACAGAAAAACTTCTTTCTTTGTTAAGAGAGGAAATTTCAGGTGTTCGTGCAAGGGAATATGTTGCAAATATCACACGTTTCCATAGAATTCAGGCTTCACCTGGATTTCACGAGGCTGCAATATACGTTTACAACGAATTGAAAAAGAGCGGTATAGAAGTGGAGTTATGGAAGTTTAAGTCAGATGGAAAGAAAAAGTATTTTGAGTTCACTTCACCCATAGGTTGGGATGTAGAAGAAGGGTATTTAGAAATTATAGAGCCTAAACGCCAAAAGATTGCAGATTTTTCAAAAATCCCTACATCAATTGTTGCACACAGTAATTCGACTCCAGAGGATGGAATAACCGCTGAAGTTGTTTATGTAGGGAAAGGAGAAACTGGAAAAGATTATGAGGATAAAGATGTAAAGGGGAAGTTTGTACTTGCTTATGGAGCTCCGCGTAGAGTTCATAAAGAAGCGGTAGTTAAGAGAGGAGTTGTTGGAGTTATTCTTTTCAGGAAGATGTTCGACGCGCCTGACGCGGTTCCGTATAGAGGTTTTTGGCCCACTGCGGATGAAATTAAAAACTTGGGTGTGGGCTTTTCAATATCTTTAAGACAAGCGGAACAGTTGATTTCAAGATTGGAGAAAGGCGAAAAAGTTAAAGTGAAAGGATATATTAAAGCGAGGTTCTTTGATAGTTGGCTGGAAGTGGTTACGGGGGTAATAAGGGGAGAGAAAAAACCGGAGGAAGAAGTTCTTTTAATTGCTCATCTCTGCCATCCAAAGCCAAGCGCAAACGATAACGCTTCTGGCTCAGGGCTACTCATAGAAATCGCAAAAACATTAAAGAGACTAATTGACCGTGGAAAAATTTCGAAACCTGATAGAACGCTGAGATTTATGTGGGTTCCAGAATACTATGGAACCATTGCTGTAGTCTCCGAGAAAATGGAACGGCTTGGGAAAATAGTTTCTGTGATAAATTTGGATATGGTTGGAGAAAATCAAGATCTTTGTGGTTCAACAATTACAATTACAGAGACACCGCTATCTCTTCCATCATTTCTACCATTCCTATTAGGGGATTTCATTGAAGAAGAAGCTAAAAGAGAACTAAAACAGTTTGGCGGAACAGACGCCCTCTACACATTAAGATTTAAAGGTACCGCCTATTCCCATGGAAGTGATCACGACATTTTTGTAAACGTTGATTTACGTGTCCCCGCCGCCGCTATTATCTGTTGGCCTGACAAATTTTACCATTCAAGCGAAGACACCATAGATAAGGTTGATCCAAGAGTACTTGAAAAAATAGGGGTTGCAGCCACATGCACAGCCTTAATTTGTGCTAATCCAAATTCCAAATACGCTTTAAGACTAGTTGGTAGAACTCTTAGAGAAACCTTGATGAAACTGAAAAGACTTGAAGAAAAAGCTTTGATGTCAAAGGATAAGCGGGAACTTTTCCTACTTTATAGATCTGCTTCCATACTTAAGGAATGGGGACACCGCGCAGTTTCGTCTCTACTCTTAGTTTTTGAAAGTGAAGCTTTAGAAAATCTGATAAATGAAAGTATTAGTGAAATAGACGATGTTGCTCTTAGAACAGAGAACAAAATAAAGATGATTGCTAAGTCGCAAGGTTTTGACGTGGAGGAATACGAACTTAGTGACAAAGAGAAAGATGCGCAAAAAATATATCCTGTTAAGAAGTTTAGAGGCCTTCTTCCATCAAGAATTCTCACAGAACAGAAAGATGAGCAAAAGGCCCTCTTCTACCTCAAAAAAATAGAGAAGGAAGACATTTTAATGGCGCAAATCCCAGAAATCATCAACCTAATGGATGGAAAACACTCCATTTTCGACATATATCTTATGTTGTTCGCAGAATACGGTAAGGCAAACTTAGAGGACATAAAACACCTATGTGACGACCTAAAAGACCTAAAACTAATAGACTATTTAAAAAACCGTAAAACATCCTTATTTTTTGATATGTAGAAAGATTAAAAGAAGGACAGTAAATTAAAGTCAAAACTTTTTTAAAGTTATATTTTTCAGAGCTATATCACGCTACCCCATTTTACCAGCTTTCACCTATAAATTTACAGTTCAACAAATATAAAAATTTGCGATTTTGATTCAATAAGAACAGCGTTTTAGTTTTAACTCTTTGTAGGTTTTATCTTAAATTTTAGAACCTATTTATTTTGGTTCCTACATTCTTGGAGTTGGATTTTAGGAAGTTGCAATAGCGAAGAGATGAGTTTATTTTGTGAGTTGTTTCTTTGCCCATGTTAATATTTTTTCAGATGTTTCTATTATTGTTTTTACGTCTTCTCTGGTTATTGCTGCGTACGGTTCATATCTTGCCCTGCTTCTAATCATTAAGCATAAATTAAATTTCGAAGCTATATCTCTACTTAATTTACCAGATACCACATATTCTTTTGCAAATATTTGAATTATACCTCCGTGGGTTGAAGGTATAGATTTTCCCGCCCAGCGAATCATTGCCCTTAATATTAATTCTAATGAATTATATCCGATGTCTGCGGCAATCCTATAGTCCCCTCTTTTAAAATCTTCTTTTGCATGATTTAAATAATGTTCCGCTAAAGATAGATATCCTTCAACTTCTTTTCTAATAGCATTTTTTAAAGACAATTTATAAAGCACCTCTCCCTCTTTTAAAACACTTTGCAAAAAACCGTATTCTTTTAGATATTCAAACTCCCACAAACTCATAAAAAACGGCTCAATAACCTCCCCGGTTTTTTCAAGAGTTTCAACCCATATATTACCAGCAGACTTAGCAATCTTACGTGGATCATCTGATGTAACTATCAAGAGGTCCACGTCACTATCCTTACGCGGCCTACTTTTTACAGTACTGCCATACAATATGACCAGGACTATATCATCACTGAAATTCTTCAACAATTTATCCTTAAATAGTTTTGCTGCCCTTCTCTTAGATTCCACAACTCCTAAAATATCAACATTTCCGCTAATTTTACGTTCACCCCACATAGAACCTTCAGCACAATTGTTACACAATAGTATGTAAGAACATCAATTATTTAAAAGTCATTAACGTTACAAATTATTCATGAGCTTTGATAAAGTGGGAAAGTGTTTTGGCCAAAGAAAAGTGATGAAGGTTCTGTTAATATGCATAAAATCTAATTAGATTTAACACTTACAATGTACTATCTCGAAAAATATTTTTAAAAAGTTGGTCGGTGTTTGATGCTGGCGATAGGGCTTGACTATATTGCAAGAAAGTGAGAACTGTAGAAACACCTTCAATTTTTTAGTATACGTAGAAGGATTGAAAAGCAAAACTTCACATATCCCAGAACGTTACACTAACAATGAGTCAACAAAAACCGCGGAAGGATAACATTTATATAGGTAACATTGTTACTTATGTTGATCATCAATGAACGCGATTAAGGCTGAAAATCTAACTAAGTATTACGGAAATTTCTTAGCAGTAAATAATATTAGTTTTGAAGTTAGACAGGGCGAGTTTTTCGGTTTACTAGGTCCAAATGGAGCAGGAAAAACTACAACAATTCGCATGCTTACAGGGCTTTTAAAGCCAACAAGCGGCACAGCACATGTTATGGGAATAGACGTTGTAAAAAACCCGGTAGATGTAAAAGCACAAATAGGTGTAGTCTCGGAAACCGCAAATCCCTACCCAGAAATGACTGCCTGGGATAACCTTATGTTTGCTGCTAGCTTACATGATATTCAAAAGAAAGAAAGAAAAGAACAGGCAGAAAATCTCCTCAAACTACTTGGAATATATAATCGCCGTAACGAGAAAGTAGAAAATTTTTCAAAGGGGCTACGAAAACGGGTAGCAATAGCTATGGCTCTTATCCACGATCCTTCACTTTTATTCTTAGATGAGCCAACTGCAGGACTCGATGTGCAGAGTGCAAGAATGATACGAGAATTCTTGCGCAGATTAAATGAGAGAGGCACGACGATTTTCTTGACGACACATTATATTGAAGAAGCTGACATGCTTTGTGATCGAATCGCTATAATCAAAAACGGGAAAATTATCGCTTTGGATTCGCCAGAAAATCTCAAATCTGCGAAAAGAAGAGAAAAAGTAATAGAGGTATCTTTCGACAGATATGTAGCTGATGTTGAAAAGAGTATTGCCAAACTATCCACTGTTAGTAGAGTTAAGAAACGAGGAGATAAGATACGGATCTATACCAGCAATTTTCCAAAAACAATACAGGAGATAAGTAGGTTTGCCGAGGAAAACGATTTGGAGATAGTATCCATTAATACGCTAACACCGACGTTAGAAGACGTGTTTGTACAATTAACTGGTCTTTCTTCACTAGATATAGAGCGAATGGAACAAATAGGCCGGTTAAGAAAATTAAGAGCAAGAGGAAAGTGAAATGAGAAAGAATACTGTGAAAAATTTGAGAAAAGCCGCTTACATAGCGTGGAAGGACGTAAGGATATATTACTTTTCAACTCCCACCGTAATGATGGGATTACTTTTCCCTGTGTTGATGTTCTTAACGTTTTGGATTGGCCGGGGACTCTCCGTTTCTGAAGCGCTTCCAGGTTTAGCAGCACTTACAGTGTTCTTCGGTAGTTCTTCAATAGGTGTCACTACTTTAGCACTTGAGCGAACAAAGGGTACTTTTGACACACAACTTGCTATGCCCGTCTCCTTATTAACAATCATCCTTGGAAAAACTATTGCCAGTTTCTTATACGGGCTTACAATCACCATAATTCCCGTGGGAATACTTGCAGTAGTATCACACCATCAAGTAGCAAGCCCATTACTGCTTCTTATTAGTATAGCTTTCTCGGCAATCGCATCAGCAGGATTAGGTATGATTCTCTCTGCCTCCGCTAAACACGTTCATGAAGCAATGACGCCATTAAATATTATCCGTATCCCTATGATGTTTATCTCAGGTATTTTCGCTCCAATCACTAGTCTTCCAGCCATTCTTCAATACATAGCTTACATCATGCCTCTAACTCATATGGTAAGTTCACTTCAATACGCTCTTCTTGGTTTAGGAAACATACAAATATTTCTCATCAATATGGGAGCACTAGTCTTGTATACTATGCTTTTCATGATAATTGCAGCTAAAAGACTTGAGAACTCATTGGAATAGGGTGTCTAGATGAGAAAAGGTGAGATGTGATTGAATCGTAAGAGGGATCATTTTCGAGACCGTTATCCGGGTCGCGCATTTATCGAAACTCTCATCCTTTGGATTATTCACAGACAGCCCTTACATGGATATGAAGTGAGAAAAAGGATTGAAGAACTAACTACTGGTAACTATATTCCTAAACCCGGAGCCATTTATACCATATTGAGGAGAATGGAGAAAAAGGGATTACTTACATCACAATGGAAGAAAGAGGTAGGAAGAAAGGGGAAACGTATTTATCATATCACAGAAAAAGGAGAAAGTCTTCTCAAAACAAGGCTTGAGATCATGAAAAAAAGAATAAAGTTATTAGAACAGATGGTATCCTACTACGATAGCGTTTTTCTTAGAAAGCAGGAATAAAGATATAACTCTTTTCTGAGATAGGATAAACAAGTACATCCTGGGGCCCCCTATATTTCATAGAGTTAATTTAAGGTCTCTTTTTTATTTTTAAACCGATCAGCGATAATGTAATTGCCACGATAACAGCTGTTGAAACCATTTTCACAAAGAAAGGCAATTCTTTTCCTTCATGGTCTTGTGTTTCTTCTATGCCAGTTGACTCCTCGCTTTCTGTTTCTTCTCCTGTACTCGGAGTTTCTTGCTCTACTGTTTCTCCAGAGGAAACTTCCATTCCTATTATGGTGTTATTGTCGACAACGACATTTTTCACGTTTTCTTCCATTTTTAGCCATTCGCTTCCAGTTTCAACGTAGATCGTATTATCTATTATCGTTATGTTTTCAGTATATTCTTCCAGATACACGGTGCTATTTTTCAACGTACACATTTTTAACGTAATATTTTTGCTATCCATTAGCGCGCGCAAGATTTTCAAAGGAATTGTTTTTCAAGGTTACTCCAATTGTATAAAAAACTAAAACGTTTGAATTTATGAATTTGTTTCCTTCTACTACGATGTCTGCTACATCGTTCCAGTTTATAGGCTCTATTTTGATGGCTGTGTCACAATCATAGACTGTGTTGTTCTTTACGATTATTTTTGAGTGGGAGTAGATTTCTATGCCTTCCCAAAACATAGAAATAGTGTTATTAATTATTGTTATGTTTTCTGAATCTTGATCTATTTGTAATTCTGAACCTTCAACAAGTTTTTCAGCTAGAAGCGTATTATTCGCAATTAAAATATTTCTTGCATCATAGGTAACTATTATTTTACCGCCGTTCACGATCCTATTGTTTTTTACAATAACATTTTCAGCGATGTTTAGGCAAAGAGCTTCTAAAAGAGCACTGTAAAATTCAAGGGCTTCAACTGGGATATTAATCGTGTTGCTTATAATTTTGACATCTTTAACGCTTGAGAGTTCAATTAAACGGGTTTGGGAAACAGAGCCATCTGGTTCAGGTTGATAAAGGAAATTTATCGCGCTGTTAATTAAGGTTACATTATTCGAATCTGCTATATGAATGAAATCTGTTATTGAAATGTTTAAATTTGATAAGTAGAGGTTGTTGGTGCCCCATAGATCTGCACCTATAAAGTTGTGCGCCTCAAACCCGTCAATATATAGACGACTTCCACTGTCTGCTTGGAAAAGACTTCCTGCTGTCCCTTCGAAGAGATTAGTAATTGTTACATTTTTCAGGTAAACATCTCCACCGCTAATATAGATGAAGTCAACTGGATTAGATAGGATTACTGTGCAATTTATCAGTTTAAGCGTTCCATATACTTCAAACACGGGAGATTCCGATGCTTCGTATCGAATTATTGCATTACTACGTTCAAAGGTTTTTCCAGAATCAATTACAACCTTGCTAGTAAAGGTTTCCTTAGTATTTAAAGTAGCTGTGGAATTTAGAACTTGTATTCCATGTACTTCCTCTATCTTAGTTACGTTGTTTTTAAACCCGGTATTTACTGTTAAAGCCATTAAGACGAACAATATCAATAGGAATTTTGCTAAATTGGAATTATTCAAGTCAACTCGCCTTTTTTGATATTTAATTTTAATAAATTCGGGTTAACTGCCTCTATCAAGGAAATAATAAAAATGCTAAAATATTTTGAGTTTACAGTATTTTCCGCTTTTTGAGGATGATTATTATTGCTATGACTGCTACTGCGGAGATCGAAGTTCCAACAATGTAAGGGACTAGATTATTAGCAGAGGGTCCTGTGGGTGCTTGTATCGTGTAGCTGTATGTTTCGCTCTCAGCCCAGTTTCCAAAGATGTCTTCAGCATATATTTTGTATTGAATTGTTCCTTCTTCTGGTAAGGGTATTGATGCATAGTATAGGTGTGTTGACTCGTCATAAGTCATATTTACTGTTATCCAAGAAGAATCGTTAAGGTACATTAACTGGACTTTTGCAATTGGGCTCCAATCTGAAACTCGAGCATATATGGTTAAATTTGAAGTGTTAAACGGTTTTATTTGCTCTCCTATTATAATCGATATCTGAGGGGGTGCAGAATCATTTTTGTTCCAGTTGCCCCATTGATCTGTTATGTATAGAGTCAGAGTAGCATCTTTTAGCCATGTTGCATTAACTACGTTTGATTCAAAAGTTCCTCTGAAAACATTAGTTAATTCTTCTGGACCTAGGAGTTCTCCGGTTGGTGGGGCAGGATATCCTAGCCATGGAAACTCTAACTCGTAATATGGTGGGTCTAATTGTCTAAGGTTCGGACCCACGTAACAGTAACATCCAAAGTATCTTAACGTGTTTTTAGAACCGCTTCCACCGAGTAGGCTTTGATCAATAACAGAATATTCGAATTTTATTTTGAAATGCGTTGCATTTACCCATATTTTTTGGTCGTTGTACGTTTTAATGAGCGGCCCTTCATCATCTAAG
>Ga0180300_10000365_pt1 | contig 19405 bp, 24 predicted proteins | sample GuaBasSediGuay15_FD_121798 | JGI IMG/M metagenome (GOLD analysis project Ga0180300, IMG submission 121798) | Subseafloor sediment microbial communities from Guaymas Basin, Gulf of California, Mexico - Guay15, Core 4569-2, 21-24 cm | ecosystem: Environmental > Aquatic > Marine > Hydrothermal...
ATCGAATCCGGAGGGAGGAACGGATCAGAGACCGGCTCTACCGCTTCTTCTCGCCAGCAGTGGTTGAGACGATTATCAAGGGTGGTCATCGCCTCGGTGGGGTCCAGGTCGAGGCAACTATCCTATTTGCCGATATCCGTGGTTTTACCCCGATGGTTGAGGATCTGAGGCCAGATTATACCGTGGAACTCCTCAACCAGTTCCTCTCAGCAATGACCGAAGAGGTATTCAAGGAGGATGGAACCCTTGACAAGTATATTGGTGATTGTGTTATGGCGGTCTTCGGTGCGCCGATTGCCCATCCCGACGATCCCCTCCGGGCAATCCGGACCGGGCTGGGGATGAAGGAGCGGGTGAAGGAGATAAATGAATCATGGCGGGAGCGAGGCTTCTTCGAGGAGTTGAAGATTGGGATCGGGATCAATACCGGTAAGGTCCTGGCTGGAAATATCGGTAGCGAGAAGCGAATGGACTACACCGTAATCTCGGATGCTGTCAACCTCGCCTCAAGACTGGAAGGTGTGGCAGAACCAGATCAGATCATCATTTCTGAAGCAACCTATCTAAGGGTAAAGGACCGTGTGAGGGCCAACCGGTTGGAGCCGGTTCGGGTCCAGGGAAAGCGGGAACCGGTTCCCATCTATGAAGTGATCGGGCTCAAATGAGGATCCTCGCCCTCGCCGATCTTCATGGCCGGAAGATAAAATTAGAAGGCCGATCGGTTGATCTCGTTGTCATTGCTGGCGACATCACCCAGTTTGGTGGCTACCACGAGGCAAAAAGGGTCCTCGCTCCCATTACGGCGTCGGGGTTGAGACTGCTTGCCGTCCCCGGCAACTGCGACTATCCTGGGGTTGCTACCTATCTGAGCGAGATCGGGGCTAATTGTGAGGAGAGGCTTATGGTAATCGATGGGTTCGGATTTCTCGGCCTCGGGGGTTCCAATCCTACCCCTTGTAACACTCCAAATGAGTTTCCCGAAGCAGAGTTGAAACAGAGACTCAACCGATTCCTCGCTGAAAAGATCTCGGTCCTGATCTCCCATGCTCCACCCTACAATACCACCGTTGATTTAACCCACAGCAGAACTCACGCCGGGAGCAGGTCCGTCCGAGATTTCATTGAAGAGGTAGAACCAGAACTGGTCATCTGTGGCCATATCCATGAGGCCAAGGGGGAGGATCGGATTGGAAAGACCAGGATTATCAATCCAGGGCCAGGGGAGGGGATCGTGGTTGAGATTGGATGATAAGAAATGAGGAGATCAAGCAGCTCGCACCTATCTTCGGTATCGATGCGATCGGTATCACCTCTGCCGAGGATCTGATCGATGCCCGAAGGCTACGGGTGGCCTATCGTGGTTTTCCGAGTTATCACCCGAGATCGTTTCTCAAGAAGGCCCGATCGGTAATTGTTGGGATCGAAAATTATTATGCCCGGGGTAGACCGTTACGGCCTGAAGAGGGAGAGATTGCCCGTTACACCTGGTCCAACTATTACTATGATCTCAGGACCCGGCTCAAAGAGCTGGCCCGATTTTTAAAACGGGCTTATCAGATGAGATTCCGGGTTTTTTCTAATGGTCCACTGGCCGAGAAACCTCTCGCTGTTAAGGCTGGGATTGGTTATTACGGTAAGCATACCATCATCATAAATGAGAAGTTTGGCTCCTGGATTGTTATCGGTGAGATTCTGACCGATCTTGAAATTGAACCCGATCAGCCGGAAGAGAATGATTGTGGTGACTGCCGGATCTGTATTGATGCCTGTCCGACTCGGGCGATTGAGAAACCATATCAGCTCAACTGGAAACGGTGCATCCAGTATCTCTCAAATCACCGGGTTGAGATTCCATTAGAAATCAGACGGGTATGGGGAAATCGCCTCTATGGCTGCACCACATGTCAGGAGGTCTGTCCGAAGAATAGCAGGAGTCGACCGACCCATTCGATTCCGGAATACGGTTATGTGGGTCCAGGCTTCTCGCTCTATGAAGTTTTGATGCTCGATGAGGAGCGCTATCGGAGGCGATTCGGCTCCAATCAGATTGGTGCCCGATGGATGGAACTCGCCTGTCTTAAGCGTAACGCCATCCTTGCATTGGTCAATCGGGGTGAGAAGTCCGCATTGAATCACATCATCAGGTTTGAGGATGATCCCGACCCGATGTTAAAGGAGATTGCCCGCTGGGCGGTGGAGGAGCTGCAACGATGGATCTGAGGTGGTTTATCTTGATTCCCCTCCTTCTCTCATGCCGTCCATCCCTGAGAAAAATTATCATCGATAACGACTTCGCTCTGGTGAGACCCGGAGATTATCCTGGATTTACCATTCCTTATCGTGAGACCGAAAGGACAAAGCTGATAGCAAAAGAGATAGATCAGGAGCTTTTGAATCTTATTGTGCAAAGGGTTTATCCTTGTGTGGGGAGGCTTCGATATGATTATATGTCAACGAGACTGGATCCGGAGAGTGGTAATGAAGTGATCCGCTATTTTGGACGGCTCCGTGATGACCCACTCATTGCTGGTTATCAGATCCAGTTTATTTTTAACGGCCCGGGGAGACTGGTGTTGATCTGTGTTGCCCCAGTCCCTTTGGAATGACTATTCTAAGATATAGCCTTCCGGGGTGTGGAAGTTTATCTCAGCGGCGATCTCCTCTTCTTCCAATACCTTAGAGATCTTGGGAATTACTAATCCGACCAGCTGATCTCGATCACGGAGCCGGGAGGTAAAGATCATGGCGATGGTCACCTTCCCCTTTTCATAGGATCGAATACCAGAGACCTTAACCGGTTCGATGATAAGATCCTTCAGTTCCTTTGAGAGTGCCTTGGCGGTCTGTTTCGCTATCTCGAGAAGTTGGTTTGGTTCCGCGGTAGCTATAATCTCAATTACCAGCTGTGAGATCCTCCGGGAGTAGTTGATAACCTGGCGGATATCACCATTGGGGACGATGTAGAGTTCACCATCCCGACCACGGATTCTGGTGGTCTTGATTGTGATCTTCTCCACCTTGCCGGTTGCTTTGCCGATGGTAACAACATCCCCGATTCTGATCTGGTCTTCGATGATGAGAAAGAAACCGGAGATGAGATCCTTGATTAGAGATTGGGCCCCGAAACCGACAGCAAAGCCGACAATCCCCATCGTAGCAATGATCGGTCCGATCTCAATCCCGATCTCCTTCAGGACAATAACCACGACGATTACTCCGATGATAATATTGCCGATAATCTGAAAGCCCCGAATCATTGTCTCAGCCCGCTTCTCGAGTTCACTCACCGTGGTCGGATCTTCATCTTCGAATCGGGCCCGGAATCTCTTTAACACCTGTCTGAGCAAGAATGAGGCGGCAACACCACAGCCAATGGCAACAGCGATCTTGATAAGGGATTTTATCGCAATGGACATGAGAAAATCCTAAGGAAAATCTGCTGTCTGTCAATTCCAACCCATTTCGATAGAAGATTTTTGAGGAAAATCGGCTCATTGACAAATACTATTCAAGCTTTATAATCTTAAGCTGGAGGCGATGATGAGATGGATAGCAATCATTAGTTTGATCAGCCTTAGTTATGGAACTATTACCTGGACTGATAAAACCCCTCTTCCACAACCCTTAGCTGGCAGCGCCTGTGCGGTGATTAATGATACCATCTATGTGATTGGAGGTCGGGATAGCCAAGGCAATCGATATCCGACCAACTATATCTACGATCCATCTACTGATAGCTGGTCAAGGAGAAAGGATATGCCGACACCCCGAGCCCATATCGGTGCCGCAGTGGTGAACGATAAGATCTATGTCATCGGGGGATGGGTTGGTTCAAAAGCCAGTGGTGTGGTTGAGGTTTATGATCCTGTTATGGACAACTGGCAGACATGTACTCCTATGCCAACTCCAAGATATGCTTATGGTATTGCGGTCTACAATAATCGGATCTACGTCTTCGGTGGGATGAATATGGGAGGACAGGTTTTCGACGTGGTTGAGGAGTATGATCCCGTTACTGACTCCTGGTCGACCAAATCCCCTATGCCAACGCAGAGGATGGGACCGGGCTGTGCGGTCCTTAAAGGGAGGATCTACCTCTTTGGAGGATCTACCGCAATCGGTAGTGGCGCTACAACAATCTGTGAATCCTACGATCCCGCTACCGATACCTGGCAGAGTGAACCCAATATGGCGACAAGACGTTATGCCCTGGCTGGTTTCACCTATGATAATCAGATATATGCCCTTGGTGGATATGACTATTGGACCTATCATACCACCGTTGAGGTTTTCGACGGCAATTCTTGGTCATATAAGTCCTCGATGCAACACGCCCCTCAGTCGATCGCTGTTGCCCTGATCAATAATCGCGTCCATGTAATCGGTGGTTGGAATAATGGCGCCCTGAATTATAATGAAGAAGGGACGATCCAGATCGGGGTTGAGGAAGCGGCGGAGAGGATCGAGGTGAGAGTTGGTCCCAATCCATTCCATCACCAGGTAGCAATCAATCTCACTGGTGTAGGACCGTTAGAGATCAAAATCTATGATGCCTCGGGCCGGCTTGTCCGGAGACTCTACCAGGGGGTGGCTCCTGCCTCCATCAGCTGGGACGGGAGGAGTGATGCTGGGGAACCACTCCCGAGCGGTGTCTATCTCCTTATGATCGAAGGAGATGGTGAATTACGGAGCGAGGTTCTAAACCTGATCCGTTAGCTTGACTAAAGGCTGATCTTCGGTAAAATTGAAAGATAGTGGAAAGGAGGTATCATTGCCACTTCTTGAGATAAGATGGCATGGTCGTGGTGGCCAGGGGGCAAAGACCGCGGCTCTCCTCTTTGCCGATGCTGCCCTGGAGACCGGCAAATACATTCAGGCCTTTCCGGAGTATGGTCCGGAGCGGATGGGGGCACCGGTTCAGGCCTTCAACCGCCTCTCTGATGAGCCGATCCATCTTCACTGCGGGATAAAGAGTCCCAAGATCGTCGTCGTTCTCGACCCCACCTTGGCCGAAACGGTCAATATCACTGAAGGACTTCCCGAGGATGGGGTGGTGGTCATCAATACTACCGAGTCTCCGGATGCTATGAGGGAGAAATTGGGCCTGACTAAGCAGAAGGTCTTTACCGTCGATGCCTCCAAGATCGCTAAGGAGACATTGGGAAGGGATATCCCAAACACCCCCATGCTTGGTGCCCTGATCAAAGCGACCGGTATTCTTAACTTCGATTCCATGCTCAAATCGGTGGAGGAGAAGTTGAAAAAGAAGTTTCCCAACAATCCCGAACTTGTAGCTAAGAATATTGAGGCGATAAAAAAGGCCTATCAGGAGGTGGGGCGATGAAAGAAGGGTGGCGGAAACTCCCACTTGGTGCTATCATCCCTGAGGCCGGATCGGCCGAGAAATTCCATACCGGAGATTGGCGGAGTGAACGTCCTATCTATCATCCGGATAAATGCATCCAGTGTCTCATCTGTTTCATCTATTGTCCGGATTCAGCGATTAAGGTTGAAGATGGTAAGGTGGTGGGAATCGATTACGACTTCTGCAAAGGATGCGGTATCTGTGCTAAGGAATGTCCACCCAAGGCTGGGGCCATAACCATGGAAAGGGAGATGAAATGATCGTTGCCCGAACCGGTAATGAGGCAATGGCTGAGGCAATGCGTCAGGTCAACCCTGATGTTGTCGCAGCCTATCCCATTACCCCGGCTACCGAGATCGTTCAGATCTTCTCAAGCTTCGTCCATGATGGTTTGGTCGATACCAAATTTGTGGCAGTGGAGTCAGAACACTCAGCCATGAGTGCCTGCATCGGTGCGGCTGCGGCTGGAGCCAGGGTTATGACCGGCACCGCCTCCCAAGGGCTTGCTCTGATGCATGAGATGCTCTTCATTGCAGCGGCCCTGAGATTACCTATCGTTCTTTGCGTTGTCAACCGATCTCTCTCTGCACCAATCAATATTCATTGCGACCATTCTGACACCCTGGCATCACGAGACTCAGGCTGGATTCAGATCTACACCGAAAACTCGCAAGAGGCATATGATTCAGTAATCCAGGCGGTGAAGATCAGCGAGCGGGCCCTGCTCCCGGTAATGGTTACCATTGATGGTTTCATCATCTCTCACGGAATGGAACGGATCGATATCCTCGATGATCGGGAGGTGAGGGAATACCTTGGCGAGCCACCCAAGCGACCCAATCTTCTCGATATCGATAAGCCGATCACGATGGGGCCACTTGACCTTCAGGATTACTTCTTTGAGCATAAGCGTTCCGAGATTGAGGGAATGAACACCTCCCTTCCTCATATCGAGGCGGTAGCCAGGGAGTATAAGGAACGGTTTGGGAGATACTATCCGGTAATTGATACCTATCGGATCGATGATGCGGAAGTCGCGGTCATGGCGATGGGATCGGCAGCTGGGACGGCCAAGGTCGTCGTCGATCGAATGAGGGAAAAGGGAAAGAAGGTTGGCCTGATTCGGATGCGGGTGGTGAGGCCCTTCCCGAAGAACTATCTTAAAGAGCTGATCCAAGGTTTTGCCGCGGTTGGGATCATGGATCGTTCCGATACCCTCTCCACGCTCGGTGGTCATCTCTATGTCGAGACCAGGGCCGTTCTTTACCGTGCCTCCCATCAGCCCCCAATCAAGAACTACATCTATGGCCTCGGCGGTCGGGATATCTCCTTAGAGGAGATCGAGGAGATCTTTGAAGAGGTATTAGAGATTGGGAAGTCCGGTAAGGTGACCGAACCGGTTGTCTATAAGGGAGTGAGGGAATAATGCCGTCACTGAAAGAGCTGATCAAGAAGCAGGACCTCCTTTCTGGAGGCCATCGGGCCTGTGCCGGTTGTGGGGCCACGATAATTGTTCGTCAGGTCCTGCTTGCCGCCCAGTATCCAGTCGTGGTTGGTGCCTCAACCGGATGCCTCGAGGTCGTCACTACTATCTTCCCCTATACTGCCTGGAAAGTGCCGTTCATTCATAGCGCCTTCGAGAATGTTGCGGCAACAATTGCTGGTGTCGAGACCGGTTATCGTGCCCTTAAGGAGAAAGGGAAGATCAAGGAAGAGATTCGATTCATCGCCTTCGGTGGTGATGGTGGAACCTATGACATCGGTCTCCAGGCCCTATCCGGTGCAATTGAGCGAGGCCACCGGATGCTCTACATCTGTTATAATAATCAGGCCTACATGAATACCGGGATCCAGCGGTCTTCGGCAACCCCCTACTGTGCCCATACCACTACTTCACCAGCCGGAAAGGTAATCCCGGGCAAACCTCAGTTCCGGAAGGATCTTACCGAGATCGTAATCGCACATGATATCCCCTATGCTGCCCAGGCTTCACTCGCCTACTGGAATGATCTAACCAAAAAGGTCCAGAAGGCACTCGAGGTAGATGGTCCCAGCTTTATCAATGTTCTCTCGGTCTGTCCACTTGGCTGGGGAGTTCCTTCAGATATGACGGTCGAGATCGCTCGTCTTGCCGTGGAGACTTGCTTCTGGCCACTCTATGAGTATGAGAATGGTAAATATATCATAAACCGCAAGCCGAGAGAGAAGAAGCCGATTGAGGAATTTCTCAAGAAACAAAACCGTTTCCGCCACATCTTTCGCCATCCTGACCGGGATAAGATCATCGCCCGGATCCAAAAAGAGATCGATCGGCGCTGGGAACGCCTCTTAAAGCGAGCCGGATGAGTTTTAACATCTTCGAAAAAGATTTCTGGTCGATTACCGAGGTGCTCAACAACCTGATAAAATCGGCCAATGTCAAGGCGGCTCTCCTTATCGATAAGGCGGGTCAGGTAATTACCTCATCGGGCGATACCGAGGGCTTCGATGTCTCATCCTTTGCTACCCTTTCTGCTGCCGACTTTGCCGCTACATCTCAACTGGCTACGATCATCGGTGAGAAGGAATTTGCCCACCTCTACCATCAGGGGGAAAAGGAGAATATTTATATCACCCTGGTTGGCGATCGAGTTATTCTCGCCGTACTATTTGATAAGCGGACTACTCTTGGAATGGTGCGGGTAAAGATAAAACAGACTGTTACACAATTGGAGCGGATTTTTGATGAGATCTTCACCAAGATCGGGACCCAACCGGCACCGGAACAGAGGATCACCGATGAGTTTACTAAGGAGGCTGAGGAAGAGTTGGACAAACTATTTGGGTAGAAAGTGGCACTGATAAACTATGCATCCCGGGAGATAAATTCCAAGATCGTCTACTATGGTCCTGGGCTTGGGGGCAAGACCACCAATATCAAGTTTATCTACACCAAACTAAATCCGGCAATTAAGGGGAAACTTATCTCCCTTGCCACCGAGCTCGACCGGACCCTGTTTTTTGATTTTCTTCCGGTCGATATCGGAACGATCCGGGGCTTCAAGACCAGATTCCACCTCTATACGGTTCCCGGTCAGGTTTTCTACAACGCCTCTCGGAAATTGATTCTCAAGGGTGTTGATGGGATTGTCTTTGTTGCCGATTCTCAGATTGAGAGGTTTGATGACAATATTGAGAGTCTGGAGAATCTTAAGGATAATCTCAGATCCTATAACTTATCTTTGAAAGAGATCCCTCTGGTCTTCCAGTACAACAAGCGCGACCTTCCCAACATCACCCCGGTAGCGGAATTGAATAAAGCACTTAACCCCTTAAACATCTATCCCTTCTTTGAGGCGGTTGCCACTCAAGGGATTGGTGTTTTTGATACTTTGAAAGAAGTCTGTAAAATGGTGTTGAAGAAATTATCTACATGATTCTGTTTCTCTTTCTCTTCGACCCCAGCCAACTGATCAATACCGATACCACCAATCGTCAGCAGGCTCCCGCCGTTGTCGCTTATGAGAATTTTGTCCACATCTTCTGGGAGGATGAGCGGGATACCTCCTGCGACTTTGACATCTACTGTCGCACCTCAACCGATGGTGGGCACAGTTTCGGTTATGAGACGGTGGTGAACTATCTTCATGAGAAGAATCAGCGCAATCCAGATGGTGCAATTTATAATGGGGCCTTATATGTCGTATTTGAAGATTATCAGCACTATTACGATATCAGTTTCTCCCGATCGACTGATCATGGTAAGAGCTTCTCACCCAGTATTACAGTTAATGACACTACCCGTTATTCCCAGAGGTCGCCAAAGATCACGGTTGACCGCAGTGGCAAGATCTTTGTTGTCTGGTATGATCGATACCGGAACAAGGACATCTATCTTGCTCGGTCAACTGATAATGGTAATAGCTTCACCCCATCGGTGTTGGTGAACAGCCTCCATTCGGACAGCTTTCCGCAATATCAACCTGCTATTGGGACTGATAGTGAGGGGAGGGTCTTTGTTGCTTTTGTTGACTCTTTTACTCAGGCAATCTATTTGGCCCGGTCAACCGATCAAGGCAACAATTTTGACCATTTGATTAGAATCGATCAGGGCAAGGATTCCGCCTTATCCTGTCCAGACCTTGCGGTTGATAATGCAGGGCGTATCTATGTCGCCTGGGAGGGCCGAAGAAATAGTGATTATGATATCTATCTTGCCCGTTCTACCAACCATGGTGAGAGTTTCGAGCCCGAGATCAGGGTTAATGATATTACCGATCGCAATCAGCGCAAGCCAAAACTTGTGGTAAAATCAGATGATCTATATGTTGTCTGGGAGGACTATCGCGACAACAACTACGACATCTATATCGCCAAATCGACTGACCATGGGGTAAGTTTCCTCCGCTCCGAGCGGGTCAATGATTATACTGAGAAGTCGCAACGTTACCCGGATATTGCAGCTGCTGATCGTCTCCACATTGCCTGGGAGGATTATCGAGCCACCTCAGCCGACATCTATGCCACCGGTGGCGAGGTGCGAATTGGAACTGAAGATGAGAGGAGCCTCAGCCCAACTATCTTCGCCATTCCGGTGGAGGAGCTCAGCCGGGAAGGCGAAATATTTGATGTAACTGGCCGGAGATTAACGAAGGTGATTTCTCCAGGGATCTATTTTCTCAGGATCGGGGATGGGGTAAAAAAAGTAGTTGTAATAAAGTAGAGATTTATGAGTTCTGATCTGGAAATTGCCCGATTGGTTGAGCTGAGGCCAATTCTGGAGGTGGGGGAGAAGATCGGGATCAGGTCGGAAGAGTTGGAACTTTACGGTGACTACAAGGCCAAGATTAAACTTTCCTGTTATGAGCGGATTAAAGACCAGGCCGATGGCAGTCTGATTCTCGTTTCGGCGATCACCCCGACCCCTGCCGGTGAAGGTAAGACTACCGTTGCCATCGGGCTCTCCCTCGGTCTAAGCAGAATCGGCAAAAATTCGATTGTTACCCTGAGGGAACCATCACTCGGTCCGCTCTTTGGAATGAAGGGCGGTGCCACCGGGGGTGGACATGCTCAGGTTCTACCCATGGATGAGATCAATCTCCATTTCACCGGGGATATTCATGCGGTCACTACCGCTCATAATCTCATTGCCGCAGTGGTGGAGAACCATATCTTCCGGAGAAAGAAACCGGAGCTGGATGTAAGAGATGTTGAGTGGCCCCGGGTGATGGATATGAATGACCGCTCGCTACGGGATATTGTCATCGGCTTGGGAGGAAGAAGGAACGGTTTTCCCAGAGAGAGCCACTTCCAGATATCGGCCTCATCTGAGATTATGGCCATCCTCTGCTTGGCAGAGTCCTATCAGGATTTAAAGCGACGGATCAACACGATATTCATCGGCCTCGATTGTGATAAAGAGCCGGTCTATCTCAAGGATCTTAAGATTGCCGGGGCGGTTGCCGCCCTATTAAAAGATGCCCTGAAGCCCAATCTGGTCCAGACCACCGAAGGGACCCCGGCCATAGTTCACGGTGGACCATTCGCCAATATCGCACAAGGCACCTGTTCGGTCCTCTCAATGAAACTGGCTTTAAAACTTGCTGACTATGTAGTTACCGAGGCTGGATTTGGATTTGATCTCGGGGCGGAGAAGTTCTTTGATATTGTGGCCCGGAAGTCAGGATTAAACCCTAAGCTGGTGGTCCTGGTGGCAACGGTCCGGGCTTTAAAAATGCACGGTGGAAAATCTTTGAAAGAACTTTCTGCTTCGGCTCCAGATGCAGTTGAAAAAGGATTGCCCAATCTTGAGAAGCATCTTGAGAATATCGAGAAGTTCAAGGTTCCTGCGGTGATCGCCATAAACCGATTTGCAACCGATCGGGAGGATGAGGTTTCGGTGATAAAGCAATTTGCTGAGAAGAGGAAAATCCCGGCCGCAGTAGTCGATGTTTATCGTAAAGGTGGTGAGGGTGCGATTGATCTCGCTCAGCTGGTCATTGAACAATGTAATCATCGCAACCATTTTCAACCGCTATACCCGCTGGATCTTCCTGTTTTGGAGAAGAACATGATCGTGGCTCGTGAGATCTACGGGGCTGAGGCAATCGATCTGAAGAAGAAGGCGAAGTCAGATCTTAAATTAATTAAGCGCCTGGGTCTTGAACATTTGCCGGTCTGCATTGCCAAGACCCATAAATCACTGTCCGACAATCCCAGGCTCCTGGGTCGGCCCAAGGATTTTCTGGTTACAGTTCGGGAGATCCGGATATCATCCGGAGCCGGGTTTTTGGTTCCGATCACCGGCGATGTTCTGCTCATGCCCGGTCTTCCGATAAATCCGGTGGCCGAGACCGTCGATATCGACGAAGACGGAAAGATCACCGGGCTTTTTTAGCAAGTAGTAATCCTATCTTCGGATTTATATGTCTAAGATAGTAGAAGGAGGTGTGAGATGGCAAGTGATAAATTAAAAGAGATGTTAAACCAGGCGATTGGCCGAGAAATCCAGGTCTCAATCCAGTATATGTGGCAGCATGTCCTCTGGAAAGGGGTGCAGGGTTTTGCGGTCAAGGATGAGCTCAAGAATATTGCCATTACTGAGATGAAGCACGCTGAGGCGATTGCCGAAAGGCTTGCTTATCTGGGTGGAACACCAACCACCCAGCCAGAACCGATTACGATCGGCGATGATCTTAAGCAAATGCTTGAGCAGGACAGGAAGGATGAGGAAGATGCAATAAATCTTTATAAGAGGATTATTGAACAGGCAAGGAAAGAGGGTGATGATGTGACTCGGAGGCTTTTTATGAGTATTCTTGCTGATGAAGAAGAACACCATGATACTTTTAAGGGTTTATTAGAAGGAATGTAAGGAGGTATCATGACGCAGAGGCTTCAGGTCTATAAATGTGAAATCTGTGGCAATATCGTCGAGGTTCTTCACGAGGGAGCTGGTCAGCTTGTCTGCTGTAACCAGCCGATGAAGTTGCTGGAGGTGAAGATAGAGGAGGAAGGGAGAGAAAAGCACCTGCCGGTGATTGAGAAGACGGCAACTGGAATCCTTGTCATAGTTGGTTCCGTTCCCCATCCGATGGAAGAGAAACACCATATCGAATGGATCGAGGTGATAACTCAGGATGGCCAATACCGGAAGTTCCTGAAAGCGGGAGCGAAACCAGAGGCTGAATTCGAGCTCAAGGAAAAGTTCGTTGCTGTCCGAGAGCACTGTAATGTGCATGGCCTCTGGAAGAAAGGAGGATAAGATGCCACTCATTGGTGACCCATTCCCGGAACTTGAGGTACAGACTACCCACGGTCTGATCCGATTACCATCCCACTTCGCTGGGAAATGGTTCATCCTTTTCAGCCATCCAGCCGATTTTACCCCAGTCTGCACAACTGAGTTTGTTGCTTTTCAGAAGAGATACGATCAGTTTCAAGCACTTGGCTGCGGACTTATCGGCTTAAGTATTGATCAGGTCTTTTCGCATATCAAGTGGGTGGAGTGGATCAAAGAGAAGCTCGGAGTGGAGATCAAATTTCCGGTTATTGCTGATGATACTGGGAAGGTGGCCTCCCAGCTCGGTCTCATCCATCCCAATAAGGGAACCAATACGGTCCGGGCAGTATTTATCGTCGATCCCAAAGCCAGGATCAGGGCAATTCTGTATTATCCCCAGGAGCTGGGTAGAAATATGGATGAGATGTTGAGGATGGTAAAAGGGTTCAAGATTTCTGATGAACATGGTGTTGCAATGCCGGCCAACTGGCCAGAGAACGAGCTCATCAAAGATCGGGTAATAATACCCCCAGCCAGTGATGAGAAGACGGCTAAAGAACGACTTAAGAAGTTTGACTGTTATGATTGGTGGTTCTGCCATAAGGAGGTAGGATGACCTTCTGTGAGAATGTCCTTTTCCAATTCCAGAAATCGGCTGATCTCTTAGGGCTTGATCCTGATATCCGCAGGATCTTGGAACAGACCAAGAATGAGATTGTCGTCCATTTCCCAGTAAGAATGGACGATGGGAGAATCCGGATCTTCAACGGGTATCGAGTTCAACATAATGATGTTTTAGGTCCATTCAAAGGTGGCCTTCGATATCATCCCAAGACATCGATCGATGAGGTCCGGGCCCTAGCAATGCTCATGACCTGGAAGACGGCACTGGTCAATATCCCTCTTGGTGGTGCTAAAGGAGGGATCGAATGCAACCCGAGGGAACTCTCACTTGCAGAGATCGAATGGTCTGGATCCTCGATACTTACCTCGCAACAATTCCACCTCAGGAACGGAATCGGAATGTTCATGTTGTCACCGGTAAGACGATCGCATCAGGAGGAATCCCAGGTCGGGATAAGGCAACCGGCCAAGGGGTCGTATTCACAATCGAAAACTGGGCCAAGGACAGGAACTTCGATCTGAGCAAAGCAACCTATTTTGTTCAGGGCTTTGGTAATGTCGGCTCCTGGACCGCACGACTGCTTAAAGGCTACGGCGCCAAGATGGTAGCAGTCGAAGATGCCTCAGGGGCATTGTTCAATCCGAAAGGGATTGATCCTGACGATCTCATCCAGTTTGCCCGAAATCACGGTAATCTGATTAAGGGTTATCCAAGGCTGATCCAATCAATGCCGGAGGTGTTGTGGTGAGTTATTTCGAATGGCTTCAGAACAAACGGAGTGAAATCTGGGATCTGGAGCAGGTGGACCGTGGATTACGGAAGATCATTGACCAGGCCTATGAGAAGACAAAGCGGACCGCTAAGGAATTTCAGACCGACTGGCGCACAGCAGCATATATTGTTGCCCTCAAAAGATTACAAGAGGTTTACAAGGAGAGGGGAATCTTCCCTTAGGTGTGAAAACGGATGAGGAGGACATCCCCGTCTTTGATCCGATAATCCTTACCCTCGGTTCTTACCTTCCCCTTTTCTTGAGCAGAACTGAATCCTCCCAGGGTGATGATATCCTCAACCGATGCTACCTCAGCCTTAATAAATCCCTTCTTCATATCACTATGAATCATACCGGCAGCATCAATCGCCTTAGTCCCGCCTCTGATAATCCAGGCCCTTGCCTCTTCACCCTTGATAGTGTAAAAGAAGACCATATCAAGTCTACCGATTGCTTCCATGATGATTCCGCCCGGACCGCGAGGATCAAGTCCATACTCCCTCCGGAAGGATCTCTTCTCATCCTCAGGTAAGCCGGCCATCTCTTCTTCGAGTTTTATCGATATCGGATAGGCATTGAGAGGGGGAGGGGTAGTGAACTCATCACCATTTATAACAATGAGTTCCGGTTTGGGAGAGATGAGCCCATAACTCTTTAGCTCTGGGGTAAGAGGGGGTGGGGTCCCGGCACGAAGTAGTTCGGCTATCTCTTCGAGTCGCTTTCTTTCCTCCCCTCCCAGCTTGGAAAGTTTTTTCATCCGGCGCTCGATAATCTCAAGATCGGAAAGAAGAAATTCCGAGCGGATCACTTCGTAGTCGCGCACCGGGTCTACCTCTGTATAGGGATGGGAGATTGTCTCGGAAGCAAAACTGCGTAGAAGATGGATCAGAAGATCGACATCGCGGATGTTGGCCAGAAACTGATTTCCCAAGCCTTCGCCACGACTTGCTCCTTCAACCAAACCAGCAATATCAACGATTTCAATCTGGGCCGGCGTCGACCGGGTTGGTTTAATCGCTTCTACCAGTCGAGAGAATCTCTCATCGCTGATTTTTGCTACTCCGATATTGCGCTGTATGGTGGTAAATGGATAAGGGGCAACCTCACTTTTCCCTTCAGTGAGAAGGTTGAACAGGCTCGTCTTACCAACATTAGGCAGGCCAGCAATACCGAGCTTCATTCCCGATTGAGAAACTGCTGGGCAATTAGTAGGCCTTGGTCAAGTAGAATCTCGATACCGGTCAAAACTCTATCGATAACTACGGAAAGGACCTTAAGTTCTGGATCGGTGAAAGGAGAAAGGACATAATCGGTTAGCTCTCCCGACTCCGGACGTCCGATTCCAATCCGGAGTCTTTTGAAATCTTCACTTCCGATCTCCTCAATAATCGATTCCAGCCCTTTATGCCCACCGCTCGATCCTTTTGCCCTCAACCTGATTCGGCCCAAAGGAAGGTCGGCATCATCACAGATGACTAAGAAGTCATCGTGAAAATAGTCAATGAGTTCTTTAACCACTACTCCCGAATAGTTCATAGACAACATTGGTTTAATCAATTGTGCTCTTTCACCACTGGCAAACTGATGAGTTGTTCGATCTTGAAATGTTATCCCCCACTTCTCAGCAAGGAAGTCCAGAATCATGAAACCAACATTGTGTCGCGTCAACGCATATCTGGGTCCAGGATTGCCGAGACCAAATATCAGGATTTGGTCTCCTCCTTCTCCTCTTTTTCCTCCTTCGGCTCTTTTTCTTCAACAACCTCTTCTGCTACGGGTGCGACCTCAACTACCTCAAGTTTTTTAGGAATAATGATTGAGACGACCGGAGCATCAGGAGGATCGAGATACTCGAAACCTCTATCCGGTAGATCCTCAATATGTAGCGCTTCCCCCAACCCAAGCTGGGAGATATCAACTTCAATATGCTCCGGTATTCGGTCGGGGAGGACCTTTATTGTTAATTCCCGAAGATGATGGTCCAGAATACCTCCAGATTTGACTCCGACCGCTTCTCCTTTAAGAACGACCGGAACCTTAATCGTAATCGGTTCCTTCTTTAGGATCTGGAAATCGACATGGCTCGGTTGATCGGTGAGTGGATCGACTTGAACCGATTTCAGAATGCATCTCCTCTTCCAGGTCGAATCGACATTTAGTTTGACAAGCACCACATCATGTTTGAGATGACGGAGAAGGCGGTTAAGATCCTTAACTGGGACCAGAATCGGTCGAGATCGTTCTCCATGACCATAGACAACACCGGGGATAAATCCCTCCCTTCGGAACTTTCGAGCATAGTTGCTACCGCTCTTTTCTCTTCCAACCGCATTAATTTCAAACTCCATTTAAGCCTCCCTAAATAGAGAGCTTATCGATTCGGAACGGTGCACCCGTTTTATCGCCTCCGCCAGTAGGTCGCTGATCGAAAGTATCTTAAGTTTTTGGGGTCGCCGATCTTCGGGAAGATTGATGGTATCAGTTACCACGATTTCAGTAATTTCTACGCTGTCAAATCTTTCTCGGGCATTTCCGGAAAAGAGTGGATGAACGCCACAGCAATAGACTGAACGGGCCCCAAGGTCGAGCGCAGCCTGAGCTGCATTGACCATAGTTCCACCGGTATCGATCATATCATCATAGATAATGACATCGCGGTCTTTTATATCTCCGATGATATTCATAACCTCTGCCACATTGGGTCTCGGCCGACGTTTATCGATGATCGCAATAGGTAGATTCCCCATCCGCTTCGCCAGTCCACGAGTCCGCTTTACCGCCCCGACATCTGGAGCGAGAAGAATAAAATTGCTCAAATCCATTCGGTGGTAGTGGTCGATAATGACTGGGGCGGCGAAGAGGTGATCAACCGGGATATCAAAGAAGCCCTGGATTTGCTCTGAATGGAGATCAACGGTCATGACCCGATCGGCACCAGCCTTAGCGAAGAGATCGGCCATCAGCTTGGCTGAAATCGGAACCCTCGGTTCATCTTTCCAATCCTGGCGGGAATAGCCAAAGTAGGGAATGACGGCGGTAATCCGGCCAGCTGAGGCCCGCTTCATGGCGTCGATCATAAGCAGAAGTTCTAAGATGTTCTCAGCCGGAGGATGGGTCGATTGGACAATGAATACATCACAGCCTCTTACATTCTCCTTGATTTTCACTCTGATCTCACCATCAGCAAATCTCTTTATCTCAGCCTGGCCCATCGAGAGCCCGAGATCGATGGTGATCTTTTCAGTGAGAGGAATGTTAGAGCTGCCAGAGAAAACCTTCAGATCGCCATACATCCTCATTACTGGGGCGGGAGGATTCGAACCCCCACAACAGGATCCAAAATCCTGGGTCCTGCCGATTAAACGACGCCCCAACCAATCGTTCGGGCTGGATAATAACCATAACCGGGGAAGGGACGCTCCGAGGGAACCCTACTCTCGAAGAGTCCAAATACAGCCGATCCGGATCCTGAGAGTAGGGCAGCTGTCGCACCGCCTTCAATCAACCAGCTCTTAATTTTAGCGAGATCAGGGTATTCGTCAAATATTATCCTCTCAAAATCGTTATGGCCATAACTAAGTTCTCTCCCGGCAAGATCGGTTGGCGGAATCTGCTCATCCAGCCGACGATAAGCCCATCGGGTTGAAATTGAGTAAGGTGGAACAACTATGAGAAGATTGAGTCTCTGATAAGGGAGAGGGGTAATGAAATCCCCACGTCCGGAGATAAGTGCCAAACCGCCGAAAAAGAAGAAAGGCACATCGCTACCAAGTATACTCCCAAGGCGAATAAGATTCCTTGTTTTTACATTATAAATAAGGTGGAGGCCGATGAGAACCGCGGCCCCATCGCTACTACCACCCCCCAGACCCCTACCAATCGGGATGTGTTTTTCAATTACAATCTCCACTTCTGGGTTTATACCATACTCCTTCCGGAAGAGATCAATCGCCCGCCAGGCAATGTTCTCATCCGCCAGCAAGGGACATAGTACCTCAGGTGGACCCGGTCTCTTGTATAGAGTTATATAGTCATATAGATTTATTGCAGCAAAGACCGATCTAATATTATGGTAACCATCTTCTCTCCTTTCTCCAATCAGAAGGCTGAGATTTACCTTGGCCGGTGCCTTGAGCCTAACCGGCATCCTTGAGTAATCCGAGATCCCGGGCGACCTCCACAATGATATCCTTATCGATACTCTCTTTTTTACGCAGAAAACCTTCGAGAAGGGCATTGTCACAGATTGAGTTTATCAATCGAGGGATACCCCTTGAGAATTGATAGATCTTGTCGAAAGAATCAGATGTGAAGAGCTCTCGCTTTGCCCCTGCAATCCTTAATCGATGTTTGATGTAACCGACGGTCGCCTCTTTGTCCAGGGGCTCAAGAAAGCAACGAACCGCAATACGCTGGGCCAGCGGTGGATCGAGATTTAGATTCTCCTCCATCTCAGGAAGTCCAAAGAGGATGAAGTTGATCAGTTTCCGATTGTTGGCTTCAAGATTGAGAAGGCCACGCATTTCTTCCATTATCTCTTTCGTCTTCAGCATATTTGCTTCATCGATAAGAATAGCAATCCCCTTGGCTTTGTTATTCAACTCTACCAGTCGTTGATAGAGTCCAGAGATGATTGCGACTTTGTCCTTCTCCTCAGGCTCTAAATCGAACATTAAAGCAAGTTTGCGTAAGAACCAATCTGGTGTAATCTCAGAATGGATGATAACCAGGAGAGTTGCTTCATAATCTCTTGTCATTAACTCATCAAGCATCTTGCGAGAGAGGGTTGTTTTACCTGCCCCCACTTCTCCAATCAGTATCGCCAGCCCAGCATGATTCTCGACCGCATGTAGCAGCTTGATGAGCGCCTTAGAATGCTGGGGAGCATCATAATAATACTTTTCATCAGTAGTGAAACCGAAGGGATGTTCATTTAATGAATAGAATGTTTCGTAATCCATCTACAGATAGGAAATCTTACCCTTCCGTGCTGCTCGGGGAACTGGTTTTTCCTTCTTTTCCGTGGGTTGCTTTAGAGCAGCTAACTTCTCCTTAACCTCAGCAAGGGTTGGATTGTAGTGGTAGACAATCTCATACTCTCGTAGAGCATCTTCGTTCTTACCCATCGCTTCATAACATCGGGCGAGGAGGAGGTGAATACCGACAAAATCTGACTTATTGTAACCCGGAATCTTCAGAGATCTTTTTAAGATCGCAACGGCCTCCTTATATTTTTTCCGTTCATAATAACAGGTTCCAATCATCTCCATCGATTTCAAGGTAAGCTCTGGATCCTTGGCCGAAATCTGGAACTCTTCGATTGCCTCAGCATAAAGTCCCATTTCTTTATAGGCGACACCGAGATCATAGTGGCTCTTATAG
>Ga0180300_10000366_pt1 | contig 19380 bp, 18 predicted proteins | sample GuaBasSediGuay15_FD_121798 | JGI IMG/M metagenome (GOLD analysis project Ga0180300, IMG submission 121798) | Subseafloor sediment microbial communities from Guaymas Basin, Gulf of California, Mexico - Guay15, Core 4569-2, 21-24 cm | ecosystem: Environmental > Aquatic > Marine > Hydrothermal...
ATCTACAACTAAAAGTCCCTTTCTTGTTTCTTCGATGATTTCTTCCCTCTTAGCGTTACCAGGTTTAAGTATAAGGTTCGAAGGTGCGGGAAGAGGATTACTTCTATAAGTTCTGAAAGCGTTGCCAGTGCTCTCTGCTCCCTCCTTGTTTGCTGTGTAGGTATCGTATAGAAAACCCTTTAATTCTCCCTTTTCTATTATGGGCGTTTTTCTTGTAGCAACTCCTTCGTCGTCGAAAGCTCTAGTTCTCAAACCTGCTTCCATCACACCATCATCTACTAAGTTAAAATCTTCAGAAGCTATTTGTTGTCCAACTTTATCCTTCCATGGGCTACGACCTTTTTGAACACTGTAAGCATCTATAGTGTTTCCGAACATAATGTCGACCATCGATGCTGTAAACTTATTGTGCCAAATAACTGGTAGTTTCTGGTTTTCTATCAATGTGGCATCGAGAATGCTAACAGCCTTGCTAGCAGCACTTGTTGCTACTTCAGAGAAATCTATATCTTTCCATCTTCTTGCCTGTTTGGACTCTCCAGCACTTGCTTCTTTTCCTCCATCTTTTGCCTTGCACCTAAACCATGTAACTACTCCTGTTCCTTTCCTTTCAGCTTCTATGCCATGGGAATTACAAATAGCAACTTTCCAAGTGGAAGTTTCAATAATTCCACGTGTAGGTTGAACAATTTCATTATAATCCATGGAAGATGTTATTAAAGTGTCAGCAGCATCAAAAATTTTCTCTATGTCCATTTCAGCAATTTCTCTATCATATATACCGGAAACAGAAGATTTACCAAATTTCTTGTTTAACTCTCTAAAATCTAGGTCTGGGTCACTTGCCTTGGCTATCTTTACAGCTTTTTCAACGGCCTTTTCAACCTCATTTTCCTCTAAGTTTGTAATTCCGTAAACCCCGATCTTTTTATCAATAATCACTCTCACACCAATGCCTGAAGCTACATTACTTTTAACAACATCTATCTTACCGCTTAAAAGACAGCTTTTTGAAGTATTTTGAACAAGATAAACTTCTACTTCACTTACATTTAGCTTCTCGGCGAAGCTTAGAGCCTTTTCACCTATTTCCAATAAATCTATCATGTTATCTTCCTCCAATAATCATTTTTCTAATTCTAACAAATGGGCCTCCATGACCTACTCTAACGCGTTGAGCACTTTTTCCGCAGCCACCAAAAACGCTGGTGGTAACTTTAAAGTCTTTTCCAACAGCGTCAACACTTTTTAAGGTTTCTAAAATCAGTCCACTAATCGAAACAGATTTAACTAATTCTTTTATTTCTCCCTTTTCAATAACATAGCTTGGCCCCGCGTTAAAAATGAAACTACCAACACCTACATCCACTTGACCACCGCCGCCGCCTCTACCTTTGATATAGTAGCCAAAATCTACATCTTCTACAAGTTCTTCAAAACTGTGGTCTCCAGGTTCCATATAGTAATTTGTTTGTCTAACAATGGGGACATTCTCAAAATCTTGGGCTCTAGCATTGCCAGTCGGCTCCAACCCAAGGTCAGAGGCAGTCTCCCTACTTAAAAGGTAACCGTCAAGAATACCTTCTTTAACTATAACGGTTTTCATCTTCTTTACTCCTTGATCATCATACCATACAGGGTATCCCCCTTCAACTACTCCATTATCAACAATGGTCACATATTCACTTGCAACTTTCTCACCAAGCTTACCACAAAGTATAGATTCCTTGCTAGCGACTAGATCCCCTTCACTAGCATGTCCAAAAGCTTCGTGAAGAATTAATCCGATAATGTCTGGATCAGCAACAACAGGATACGTTCCAGGCTTAGCGGGTTTAGCCTTCGCAGCATCAATAGCAAGTTTCGATAGATCTGTCACGAACTTCTCAGCGTTAAATTCCTTGAAAAACTCGTATCCACCAACGAAGGTTTCGGCGTCTCTCACCCGTTCCATTACACCATTAACCTTAGCAACCGAGTAGTGTCTTAACCCGGTTAAAACAATTCTAGTCTTTATATTTGTACCTTCACTTGATAAAAACCATCTTTTGTCCTCCTCTACCCCAAGAGTTGTAGAAACACTCTTTACTTCATCACTTACAATTGATGCTTTGTTAACATCAACTACAAAGTTGACTTTTTCATCTGGAGAAACCTCAAGTGGATCTATTTTTACGGAAACAGTTTTCTCATCGGTGTAAGGTTCTATTTCAGCATAAACCTTTTTGTTAACAAGTTTTGTGGATGTTTTAGCAATTTTAACAGCTTCATTTAAAACTTCCAATAAAGTATCTGGATTTATTATGGTAGTGGACGCAAAACCTGGAATTCCATCCACGATAGCCGTTATGCCAACACCGCGGGCAGCCTCACTTTCATATCTTGTAAATTTCCCGTTTTCGGATACTATAATTTCGCTTTTTACTTCTTGATATCGCATATCAATATACTCAGCTCCAAGCTGGAACCCCTTTTCAACAATTTTGTCAAAAATTTCTTCCATAAAATCCCTTCCTATCAAACCTAGTTATCTAATCTTTCAACATTCTTACAGATTCAATTACCTATTTTTAAAGGTATTAGGTATTATAATAATCTACCATTTCATTGCAACGACAGTATTTATCTATGTACAACGATATATAACCGACTTTAAATCAAACATCCAAATATTAGTTGCAACTGGCGTTCTAGGATTCTGAATAGAAAAACTAATATTATAATTCAGCAATATAAATATTGAGGCGGCGATAGGTGAAGCGTGATCCTCAATCCTCCTCTGTGGGGGATTAAGTGTATCTTTGGATGCAAAGGATCTGTCCGTAGCACGCTTCTCTCGCTATAGCCTCACCCTACGACAATTTAATATGTTTTAAGTTTCCTCTAATTCTCTAGCTATGATTTTAAAATCTTCTTTAAGGTATTCTCTTAGTGGAGGTCTATAGAGAGAAGTAGCTGGATGATACGTTGGTATAATTTTTAATGTCGTTAGAAGTGTGGTTACTTTGAAAACTTTTCCACGAACCTTACTTATGTTTTCAGCCTTAAACCCAAATTTACTCAAAATATAACTAGTTGCATAATTTCCTAAAGTAACGATTATTTTTGGATTTATTACTTTAATTTGTTCATCTAAATAAGGGGAACATGCAGCAATTTCCTCAGGCGTAGGGTCACGGTTTCCTGGAGGCCTACACTTCACAACGTTAGTGATAAAAACATCTTCCCTTTTCAACCCTATTTCGCTTAGAAGATCATCTAAAACTGCACCAGCTCTTCCACAAAAAGGTATACCATAAAGGTCTTCGTTTCTACCCGGGGCCTCCCCTATAAACATTATTTTTGCATTAGGATTGCCTTCCCCCGGAACAGCATTCGTCCTATTTTTCCAAAGTTCGCATTTCTTACAGTTTTTTATCTTTTCAGCTATTTCTTTCAGTTTTTTAGCTTTATCTTCCATTTTTCTCAACCCTTATGGGATATTTATTCTTCTTTCCTCGTCGACATTTATATATTAATTTGCCATTAGTATGTTAAATTTATAGAGGGATATCTCGGAATTTTTATATAGATAAGTATACAATATTTTTAGTTGAAGTTAAATATGGGTGTAGACTCTTGGCAAGTCGCTTAATATTAGGAACGCCATCAATTTATGAATTAACTTTTAACAAAAGTATAGCGCTTCCTCTTCCCTCAATCATTCTGCACAGATTTTATGACACGGTTTACATTCTTTCTTTTCGCGTTGTTAATTTTAGAGGTGAATGGAAGTTATTGATAGCTATTTCTTCAAAAAATGTAAGACAGGCAACTGAAAAACCATTTATTGACCACATAGCTGTGCAATTTCCACTTACTGAGATAGATAAACTCTTTAAACTAAATGTAGCAACTATTAGTTTTCTAAAAGCCTCTGCCAAACTGTTTAACAAGGATCCCTTTATCATAAAATTAACCTTAAGAGAAGCTGAAAAAATGGCATTAAAACTTTATGAAACACTTTCAGATAGACTTTCTGTAACTCAAAGCTTTGTTGGAGGGCCAATGGAAATAACTCCTCAGATAAATCTCTCATCTCATGCAATAGAGAGCAAAACATGTAAAATATCTGATTTGCCGCAAATCGAAGGAGAATCTTTACTAAGATTTACTTCCTTGATGACCTTTGGAATATCTAGCGTTGATGGTGAACCTTATGTTTCATTGTTTATAAAGTGGGCTGGTAAGAGAAGGTTTGGAACTAGACATGGGTTGATTTCCCTAAGAGATTGGAGCAAATTGTCTGCTCTTGTAAAAAACGCATTTTCCTTGTTGTTACTCTCATTTAGGTTGCGTGAAATGTCTGAAGAAGAAATTACAGCGATTTTAAGAAATATAGGAGAAGCCACTGAAAAACTTTCCACTAAAATATTCAAAATATGTAAGTATAGATTCTTTAAGACGAAACAAACATCTATTACAAAGTTTTTGGAATAATTCGAATCTATAGATGTTACTATTTTGCAGTGCATTAAATTGTGAATGTTAATAAGCAGACTTGCCTCTGATTTCCTTAATGGATAAGGCTGTTACCGTTCTCTGCACTCCTTCCCAAGTCCTAATTTTTTTACTAACAAATTCACTGATTTCTTTTATGTCCTTTCCTCGTACTTTTGCTATAATGTCAAATTCTCCCGTTACAAAATGTGCTTCTATAACTTCTTCGTGTTCCGAAAGTTTACTTAGTATTTGTTCTTCGGTATCTGGTTTCGTAACTATGAGTATAAACGCTATCATCAAATCGCCCTCCGTAACACTAATAGAAATAACAACTTTCAACTAGATAAATATTAGTGATGAAGAGCAACATGAAATTAAGTACCCCCTATATATGTCTTTACATTGCACATTTAGGCAGTAAGCCTAATTCAAAATCTAATGCTTTTCAGATAAAGTGTCGATTTATTTTAAAAGATCACATAAAACTGCGGGTTATTAGCAAACATTTCCAGAATTAGATTCTAACATTTTTTGTGAACAGTAAAATCAACACTAAAATTAGGGTCGTTATTGCAGCTAAAAATGCTATTTTCGAGACAGTTTCTTTTTTTACAACTGATCTTCTTCTTAACGACGCAGACAAACTCTTTTTAATGCTTCCTTCAATTCTTTTAGCAGGTTCTATTAGTCTCATTATGGTTTCTTCATCCACCTTTCTTCCATAAACTTTAGATAATTTTTCTCCAACTTCCCTGATGTTTATCTCCCCTCTAAGAAAACTCTCGATAATACTCGAGATCTCTGCTTTACCGATTGATCGCATCGTCAGCCATCCATGTTGTCTAGCATATTCTATTATTTCGAGAGTTCTTGGAGGTGGTAGACCAACAATTTCAGAAATTTCTACTATATTACGAGTTCCATCTGCAATGCTTAAAACATCTAATCCTTCTAAACCAAATTTCCTCATGATTTCTTCGCGAATTCTAGAACCTCGTTTTAGTAATTCGATAATACTACATAATCGCTTTGGATAAATATTTTCCAACTCTTTTCCAAGTTTAATTTCCAGTAAAACTGTGGGTTTAGCGTTAATTTTCTCAACTAAGGCGTCTACAAAATGTTGGAAGGCTAAAACTTCAGGGGTTTCCCGAAGCATATCGCTAAAAAGAACAAGTTTCCGCTCAAACCTCTTAAAGAACTCCTTTTCAATTACTTTTAGAAGTTCTTTACCTTCATTTCCAGTTTTATCATCTGAAGCAACCACAAAAAGTATATTCTTTGAAACAAGGAAAGTAAAGGCCGTATCTTGCATGGAAATGGTTTCTAATCTATCTCCTCCCACTTCCCTAGCAAAATTATATATAGCCGTAAAAAATCCGGAAATTAGATGTGGGTCTGTCTTAAACCCCCCATACGACCTATAAAATATACAAAGCCCAGAAGAATCAATAATCCAAATGTTATAAATCATATTGCGATCCTCTTCATTAATTTGTACATTCAACCTTTTAACCTATATTTCTAACATATAAAATTTCACCATATATCTCTTTCATTTTTGAGAACCTCGCAATTGATGTAGCAGTTCCTACAATAGTAAACTTAAAGAGACGTAAAATATTTCCATTAATGGAGCGAAAGTTTCGGCGGTCAAAAAATGCGAACAAAAATATATCAAGAAGTAAAAAGAGAATATCTTAATCATCCAATAGCTATAGTAGGGTTACCCGGAATAGCGAGAGTTGGAAAGCTAGCTGTAGTAAGAATGATAGTAGAATTAAACGCTAAAAGGATCATGGATATCTTTCCGTACGATTATCCTGCGTGGATTGTAGTCGGGAAAAATGGGGTTGCACGGCCACTAAAAAGCTCAATTTTCCTCTATAAAGGTAAAGATCGAGACTTCTTATTTCTAACTGGAGATGCTCAACCTTTAAGCTCACTTGGTCTTCACGAATATTCTAAATTCATTGCACAAAAGTTTCACGAGTTTGGATGTGAACTTATAATTGCACTGGCAGCGTACAGCATGGGGAGAGTGCCCGAACAACCTAAAATACATGTTGCAGCTACAAGTGAAGAACTCCTCAAACAGTTTTTAGACCACGATAATGCTGTACTTTTCAATGGAGGAACAATAACCGGTGCAAACGGTCTTATTCCAACCTATGGGAAAGTATATTATGGTATTGATGGGGTCGTGCTTCTTGCAGAGACATATGAAAACTTAAAGATGGATCCAAAGGCTTCCGAAGTTCTTGTAAATCTTCTTAACGACAAATTTAGCTTCCAAATAGATGTATCAAAAATAAATTTGAATGATCGTAGATTAAGAGAATTTTTTGAAAGAATTGATATCGAAGAGGAAGAAAAAATAGAAGAACCTGGAAAAGAGAGAACCTACATAACCTAAACTACATCGCATCATTAAAATTTCGCACAAATTTTTTAACACACCAACCCGATATATCTATTTGGTGGATGAATTGATTACAGCTCTATATCTAATTGCAAAAGGGGGAACATGCATATTTAAAAGAGAATACACCAAGACGGAAGTGGATGAGCAGCTGATTTCAGGATTTCTTTCAGCGATAGAAGACTTCGCGAGAGAAACCTTCTTGGATGGTTTGCAGGAAATAAAACTTCAAACAGGAAGAACGCTTATATACGGTATTTGGGGTAAAGAAGGAGAACTCTTGGGAGCAGCTCTGGCAGATGGAGAAGATCACCCGAAACTTGTAGAGGAAATACTTAATGAAATAATGACAAAATTCTATGATAAATATGGAGAAGATCTTAAAAAGGGAACATATGATGTTTCCAAGTTTGAAGTGTTTACAAAAGATGTCGACAACTTAATTGTGTCTAAGATAAAGGCTAGGGGAGTGTCTACGCTTATTATGGGATTTATTGTGGGTGCAGCTTTAAGTACTATTCTATTTTTGCTCTTGATGCCCTTAATCGAACTCCATGGAAGCCTGTTTCCAGTAATTGTTTTTATATGGACGGTTCCCTCGCTGCTAGCTGGGTACATAGCAGGAAACAGAAAACTTGGAGCTGCATCAGCGATAATGACGTCTCTTGTCCTTTTAAGTATAATACGTCTTGCAAGTGGTATGCCTTTACCAGTGCTCTTATTTGCTTCTGAAATATTTCTCCCATCTTCAATATTGCTAGGACTACTGGGTGGATATGCTTTAGAAAGAAGAGCACTCTACCCCTTAAAGGAAGCGTAATAACAGTTTCACTCAGCTTCCTTTAAACTTACGTAACCTTCTTCTTTTGCTTTTAAAATTATTTTTATAACTTGCTCACGGGGAATGTGAGAGAGCTTATTAATTATTTCTTCGATATTAAACTTATCATTTATCATAAGGAAAACATCCGTGGCATCTTCTTCGAATTCTTTAAATGGTTCAGGGAGTTCAGAAGAAAAAAGATCATAAAACTTGCTCGATCTAACAGGAATCATCTTTAATAAGTCTTCTGTGGATGATTTTTCCTCCTTAATTTCTTCAACAATTTCTGGGGCCTCTTTTTCTACGAGCCCGATTTTATCCATGATTCTCATGGTTTTAATTAATGTGTAGCCCATTTGAACAACATTACTAAACTGAACTACCAAAAAACCTTCCTTAAGCTTAACGATAGCTATTTTCCCTACAAAGCCATCTATAATTGCTCTTCTACCTATCTCAGCTAACTCTTTCGCGGCATTTGTAATTCTTCTTAAAGTTGAAAGATCTTCAAAAGTAGATTCGACAACAGTTCCATCGTCAGAAAGAACAGCCCAACCTAAAACGTTAGGGTCCATTCCAAACTCTTCCCACAATACCTTACTAACACTTTCCAACCGCGGCGACCTCCCCGGCATGAATATTCAATATATGTGCAGCTGACACTCATCATCTAACCAAGAATTTTAAGGACAAAAAACTTAATAATCTTTCTCAACTACTCACTCATCTTGACAGATGAAGAAAAACCTGGGTTTGAACCCCTTACGATACATGAAAGGGGTAGATGACGTACAGGCTAGAAGCAGATGTCACCTTTACCATAGTTATCCCCTCATTTTTGTGAAAGTAGTAATAGGGGTTACAAGACAAAAGCTATATGTAACCTCTGCATAAAATACCTATTGGTTGTAGGGCGGAAGGGAGTAGGGCGCCCACTTATTTTTGATATGTGATTATAAGTTATAAAACCAAATATGTCCCGAATTTGTGATCCAAAAATATTTTACGTCATAAAATTGTTTTATTTTAAAATTATGTGTAAAGTTCACGTGGAGAAACTTAAAAAGATGAAAAATAAAAAATAGAGAAAAAACAAGATCTAAAATTCTTGCGGTGAAAAATTTGATTATTAAAAAAGGTATCGAAGGTCTTAGTTTAGTTGATGGAACAAGGAGAATTTTAGAGTTTAAAATATTAACTTTAAGCGTTGGAGAAGCCATATCAGAAATGGTTAGTTTAGACATAGAAACTGTCTATTATATTTTAAGTGGAAAAGGACAGGTAGGTACTGGAGAGTATGGAAGAGAAGTTAAGAAGGGAGATATCATTTATGTTCCACCTGAAGACGTTATATCAATACAGCAAGTAGGAGAAAAACCTCTTCAAGTATTAAGGGTTAGTATTGACACATCTAAGGAAACAAAAAGATTAGAAAACAGAGGCCACTATGCGTAAACACTCAACACTACAAATTCATTAACATACACTATTAATTTTAAGTTAGGTTTCCAAAATTGAAAACTTGCTGTAAAATTCATTCTCAAATTTTTTGTAGACATGCGGTAATAAGATTTGCGTCGATAGCTAACCTTTAAATATAGATTGATGAAAGATAAAGTTACAACCCCCTTCAAGGGGGAGGTAAGATTTACTTAAAGATGGATGTGTTCTAGTTGAAAACATGGAAAGTTACTTCTCAATTTAGAGGAAAAATCTATACTCATGACGTTTTTGATTTAAAAGAATTAAAAGGTGACTATGTAATTTTAAAAGAGAAATGGCTTGACAATTTCGTTAAATCCATCGAAAACAAAAACTACCAAATAGAAAAAATAAATCTTCTATCTTTGGTGGATCCAGAAGGAAAGGAGATAACCATACAAGGTAAATTCATTATGTATATAATTTTTAATTGTCTTTTCGCTGAACACTATCTGCCAATAAGACTTTTGATGGGGAAACTTCAAAGCGGCGAGATAATAGTGTTTGCAATAGGACCTGAACCTTTTGCAAAAGCAGTTGCAGAAGATGAAAGAATCCTATTTCACCCATTATTCTCCCTAATTGAAGAGTATAAAAATATAGAAGAAATAGTGATATTAGCGTTACCAAAGACGATAGAGCCTTAAACCATTACCCATCCATGTAAAATACCCAATATTGCTATGTTATTTTTCACAGCGAAGTACAATTCTAACTAGACGGTAAGCCACTATAAATCGTGAAATAGCCTTGGAATACCGCTCAGCATTAATTTCGTTAATACCTCTATCGTAAAACTGCTGAGCCAACTCAAGTAGCACTTTGTTTGAAACCTTCATCCTCATTGTTTTTATCTTATGCGGTTTCTTTAAACATTCCTCTAAGTCGTCAGCGTACTTTAAGTCTTCTTCTACTTTATATCTGACAGCTATAACTAACTTATAAGTGATATGCTTTAGCTCTTCGCTTAAAGATTCCGTAAACTTATAGTGTTTTACCAATTTTTCAAGTAAATGGGTTGCATGTCGAATTCTTAAGAAAGCTTTAAGGTATTCTTCCTTTTCATAGTATTCTAACGCTTTTCTAAGATCCTTTTCAATAGTAGAGATTTTCTTTTCGGTATTGTGTTTACCGAGGACATGATCATCTTTAATGTATTCCAACTCTCTTATTGCCTCATTAAGCAATTCTTCAAAAGAAAATTCAACAGTTAAAAGTAGTATTTCTTTACTCGTTGCGTAATTTTCTGTTTCCATGGTCTCAACCGTTAAGTTGTAAACTGCAAGTTTTTCTGGGGTCCACATAAAGGAAAATTTGCCATCATTGGAAGTAGTAAACTCGGTAAATAAGCTACCATTTATAAGCACTTTACCTGGAATATACGGAGTTGGGTCCCCCCCAGTATCCTTTACTAAAATGGTTATAGTTGTCGGCACAAGAAGATAAACATATTCTTCTACAGAAATATCTATTATAACTTTTTTCTTAACTGTTTCTACTTGGTCTGCTTGGTTAGCCAATGCGTGATTGCTTTGTAGAAGTAAAAGAGTGATCATGCATATGACGGTGATCATAAGCTTTATGTTTTTTGACCAATATTTCAAGCTATAACCCCCTCTTTAATTCTTTGAAAATTAAATTAACTATTTGGCTCCGACTTTATAAATCTTGCCTAAATTTTTAGTGTTATAGCATTTACTATTACAAAAAAGATAATTTTATCCTCTTATTCTGAAATAAGACAGAAGTGAACATAAAAATGATTAATCTTTTTTTACCCTAACTTAAAAAGTAGAACCATAAGACCTTTAATATTTCGCCTCGTAGTAATTCAAATACATGTTACAGAATTTGTTTGTTTTCTTGAATTTCAACTATCACACTAATGTATTTAATAGGTCGTTAAATATTCGATAGTACTGTAAGTTAAGCTAGTTTACATTAAGAAAAAATTAGCTAGAATCCGTACCATACGACGAAAAAGTATGTGCAACAAATTTCCTTGACAAACAACGCTATAATTAATAAAAGAGAATTAACAACGCTTTGAAAACATTTTCATTATTGAGTCAGAAAAGGGAGGGTAAAAAACACCTTTCTCAGTTATAATTGCAGATACAAGTTCATTCGGAGTTACGTCGAAGGCAGGATTCCTAGCTTTACAATCTTTGGGAACAATTCTCACCCTGACCCATTTACCTTCGTCTGTAACTCCCCAAACATACAAAACTTCATCTTCTTGTCTTTCTTCAATGGGAATTTTATCTCCGGAAGGACAGTTTAAATCAAAAGTGCTTGTGGGAGCAGCAACATAAAAAGGAATTCCATTTGCTTTAGCCGCTAAAGCAAGCTTATAGGTACCAATTTTATTGGCCACATCTCCATTAGCTGCAATACGATCAGCTCCAACAATAACCTTCTTAATAACACCCTTTTTCATAAAGTAGCCAGCAGCATTATCAGCAATAACATAATGCTCAATACCCTCCATCTTCAACTCCCAAGCAGTAAGACGAGCACCCTGCAATCTGGGACGAGTTTCGTCAACAAAAACAACAACTTTCTTACCAGAGTAATGAGCAATACGAATAGGGGCAAGAGCGGTGCCAAAATCAACAAAAGCAAGAGCACCAGCATTACAATGAGTCAAAACAACATCACCATCCTCAATAAACTCACTACCATACTCACCAATCTTACGACAAGCCTCAACATCCTCATCAGCAATCCTTCGAGCTTCCTCAAAAACCCTCACCTTAGCATCTTCAGCATTATCACATCTACGAGCGGCGGATAGAACACGATCAACAGCATGAAACAAATTAACAGCAGTAGGCCTCGTATTCCTAACAACATTTGCAGCCTCCTCTAACTTTGCGACAAATTCATCAAAATCATTCGAATTGATAGATAATGCTGCCTGAGCAACTGCAAAAGCAGCAGTAGCACCTATAGCACCAGCACCACGAACAACCATTTCCTTAATAGCCCAAGCAGTATCCAAATAACTTCTACTCTCAAAAATCTCAAAAACATGTGGAAGCTTACGTTGATCAATCATCCTAACAACACCATCTTCCTCCATCCAAACAGTACGAAACTCTTTTACCTCTCCATTGACCCTAATTTTCAGTTTTCATCACCTCCCATTTTAGCTGCTTACATTCAACAGCTAACATTTCCACCATATACGTTGATAATTTAATTTTAAATAACATCACATTTATTTTAAACTCCAAGCCACTAAAACGTTAAATCAGAACTGCTGTTATGATAATTATTTCGCATAAAACCTTTGAAATCTATTGCTCGGTGCATAAATTTCAAAAATTCCTTTAAGATTAAAAGAAAAAGAAGATTATTAGTATTTGCGAATTCTACCATCACCAGAACCATATAAGTAATATATACATCTCTGGATATTCTGTGTAGATCGCATATCCGTGTATCAGTATATAGATGTAAGTAGGTCTTTCCAGGATAACTCTTTCAGGCGAGTTCAACGTTGCACCATCGAAAACGTATCCTTCGTCCCAGCATACGTATAGGTCTAGGTCACTAGTTGGATATGTGCTCCAATCATTTAACCACATGAGTAGTATTTCTGCTTTTCTGGCACCTTCTGGAACTTCTATTGGTATCCAATCAACTACTTCATCTGGCCCTATAAAACCTCCTTGAACATAATCGGGGCACCGTACCTTTTTAGCTGCTTTTACGGTAATAACTATTTCAGCCGATATCTCATCGTAACTGGTCCAATCATTCTCGATAACAATCTTTACGTAACCAGGTTCAATCGGCGCTAAACGAGTCCATGGATCTGTAAATACTCCTGATACTCTTCCAAACCATTTTGTCTCATAATCTGTGATTATGAAAGTCGCAGGTCCCCAAACATTTGCGCTATCAACGTAATATGCGTAAGTTGAACGCTTTGCACTCTGTATATAAACTTCAAAACTATTTAGACCTAACGGGTTTTCATCGCCCAAATAAACCTTTCTGAGGTCGAGCTTTATCATATATGTCAAGTGAGATACGTAGAATATGAACTCAACTTTATGGCCAGGCTTTAAATCCTTAATATACGTCTTATATTTTCCTTCTCCGTAAATCGGTATATTAGCTATAGGCGCTAACTGAGCAACAGGAGACAGTTCTGGAGCTACATCACCTAACGATTCATCCGCTTTAAGAGCCTCTAAGGCGTTGTAAGCATTTAGGTAACCAGCACCCTGATCCCAAGCAGTGTAGCCATCCAACCATATTGCGCCTTTTGTGATAGCTTGCCTGTAATCTTCAGGACTTGCTACATCGTTCCCGAAGTTAGCTTCTGCATAACTATTTAACAACGCAATTGCACCAGAAACCGCAGGGGTAGCCATAGAAGTACCCGAAGCAAATGCATATCCTTCATATATTCCTTCGGTAACATTGTGATACGCTGAGAGTACAAAGACTCCCGTTGCTGAGATAGTTGGTTTCAATCTGCCATCGGCCGTGGGACCACGACTACTAAAGTGTATTACCTGAGGTGTTTCACTAGTGAATAGGTAGTAGCCTAAACCTGGCCAGTCGTAATAGATATCCCAGAATACTCTGGTGTTTACAGGATTAGCAACTGCTGCTACGGTTATTGCGGTGTTTGCGGTTCCTGGACTTCCAGTAGTCATAGGTGCTGGCCCCTCATTTCCAGCAGCAGCAACGATGGTTATTCCTATGGAAGTTGCGAAGTCAACTACTTGATCCTCTAAGTCTCTTCCATCAAAAAGCGTGGGGCCACTTAAACTCATACTAATAACATCTACATCCAATCCCTGTTCAAGTTTGAGACTTATTGCATACTCAATTGCTTCAATCACTTTAGATTCTGTTACTCCCGCACCAGTGTGGTCAAAAATCTTTATTATATACAGATCTGCAAGTGGTGCCATGCCAAGTAGCCAAATTACTTTGGTTCCTGGGTAACCATAGGGGTCACCTGGTGGTAGAGGCTGGCCTGTATATCTTTCTATCGCCAAAGCTAATGGGTCATCAGGTGGAACGATAATGCCTCCAGTACTAGCAATGATCCCTGCCACGTGGCTTCCATGCCAGTGGTTTGTTGGGCTGTCCCATCCTTCAAATTGTGTACCAACATCATCACTAAGATCTACGCCACCAATTATTGAAGTACCTCTAAACATAGGGTGACCAGAGTATATGCCTGTGTCGATTATGACTATGAGAGAGCCTTGACCCCGGTATCCTTCAGACCATACTGGAGTGGCTCCCATTGCTGTTGGATTCCAGTAGGTGTTTGGGTTTAAGGTTTTCAGATCCTTTAGAATTTCAGGTGTGACGAAGATTGTCTGATATTTTTCACTTAAAGATAAAGCTTGCTCCTTTATGGTGTCGAAAATATTAACATTTAAGTTTGGATTGCTTGACAGAGTCCATTCAACGTCGTAGTAAATCTTTTGTATTAATTCGTTTTCAGCGATTTTCAATATATTTTTAGCAGGTATTTTTGCTGCAAGTCCATTTGCGTACTTGAAAGTATGTGTTACGACACCGTCTGCATCGTTAATGGCGGAAATAAGGTCGTCGTAGTTTTTTGTGGCTGTTTGTATTATTGTTGGTAACAGCTTGTTTGGTTGGTTCGACGAAATGGCGTCTTGAATTTTCTGCATGAGTTCTTTGTCTATTTTTGTTATGGGCATAGCTTTAGGTTCAATTTTTGTAGAGCTTGCAGTTGGTAGCTCTGCAAGAGGTATCACTGAGATAAGGAATATTACAGCTAGCACTATAGCAAAAATTTTTCTTTTTTCCATACAATTCTCCCCTCTAACTTTAGCTAACTCGATATTAAAAATGGAGGTCTAAATATAAATCTTTTTGCTTCCATTTTGGTCTTTGTAGCAATAATGGGCATAAATATCCAATGTAAACTTATTATTGGCGTTAAAACTGCTTACACCGATAACCTAAAAATAAACAAAAAGTGACAAAATATTGAGATAATATTTTATGTAACGGTCAGCAGGACGTTGTTAACGTTGTTGTTCTATAAGAGTTCCATAACCGACGTACAGGATTTTGTCCGGGGATAATGCGTCGATAACTTCTGGTCGATGGGTTATTGCTATTAATGTTATTCCTGCTTGTCGGCAAATCTCATTGATTTTTCTAGCTACTCTTCGAGCTGTTAATACATCCAAATGTGCAGCAAACTCGTCTATTACTAGGAGATTTGGTTTTTCTGCAAGCACCACGGCCAGTTTTGCTCTTTCTTTTTGACCCGTTGAAAGTTCGGAAAATTTAGCCCTGTAAAGTATAGCATCCGCCAGTCCACATTTATTTAGCACCTCAACAGCCATGTACTGATCTCCAGTTATACTGTAAATTTTTTCTAAAAGAGTTGAATCACCAAATGTAGGTTCTATTTCCCCCGGGATCAATGCAGCTATCTTTGCATTTTCTGGAAGCTTTATCTTTCCGGAATCAGGTTTATAAAGTCTCTCAAAAACTTCAGCGCTCAACTTTTCTTTCAATATTTTCTCATATTCCTTTTCTGCCCCTATGATTAGTCTTGCTAATGTGGTTTTTCCAGCCCCACTTGCACCTACAACAACTACAACTTCCCCGGGTTCTATCTTTATGTTTGCGTCTCTAAACACTGCTTGCTCTATGATTCTCGATTCTACACCAAAAGCTCTAAGAAGCTCTTTCAACTCTGTAGGAAGTTTTTCAAGATCCAGTTCACTTTCATATTTTTTGGTCATGTTTACTATTTCTACTGGTCCTTTAAGCACATCAACTTTCCCATATCTAGATCTAAAAAGCACTCCTCCGTGCTTAGATGCATACTTATCATTTTTAAGGAAAAATTCTAGTTTTTCACGAGCTTTCTGGGTTAATGGATAGTATAGGACTGGACGGCCACCTGCAGTATCCCATACATATTTGAAGCCTATTTTTTCGAAAAATGGATGTGCTCTAGCCATTTGCGCAATTACTTCAACCATGTGTTTTCTTTTCTTCATCTCTGGTACTGCTCTTTCCGCTATCCATTCCACAGCTATTTTAGCACTTAATGATCCAAGTCCGTCCGCCCTATAGTCTGGGTGAACAACTACTCGCGCAATTCTGCTAACCGCGGTTTCACATTGTTTGAGGGCTTCCCATTTAACCTCTTCCCATATCTTTCTTATCGCTATTCTATTTCCAAACTCTTTCCGTAGCTTAGCCATTTTTTCTTTCGCTATTTTTTCAGGCCAGAAAACTGGGTGAAACCAGTCTTCTTCAAAAACTTTTTCTCGAATATTCCTCTCCACGGATATTTTTCCGTTTTCTTCGATTCTTCGATGCATCGATGGAACTGGGGGGTCAACTCGAACGTAAGCAACTATTTTAGGTTCGTAAGGTTTTCTTTCAAGAAGTTCTAAAACAAGAAAACGGGAGGCGGGGGTGCTACCTCTAATTTCCAATATGTGAACATCTTTTGAAGATTTGCATTTTGGACATGTGGGGCGAGTATTTGCTTCAATGAATTTCCCACATTTTTCACATCTCCAAATTGCAACGATCTCCTCCTTGCTAGCGTAATGGTATTGTTCTAGTGAAGCTATTGCTTCGAAATCGGATTCAAAAACAGCTTCGCGAGCCTTAATCTTATATTCGTAAAGAATTTTCCCCGTAAGGGGATCTGATCTTGGATGTGTGATTTCCTTAGTGAATACTGGCCACACTTTTATTCTTTCACCTTTCCATAAACGGTAAAATTCGTAATCGTCAAAATCCAAAATTGTTGTATTAGTTTTCTTATCCTTTTTCCCTTTATTTAATGTGTGTACTTCTACTGTTTCCCCTTCTATAAACCATTGTGCAATTGTTCCGCTCATGTAAAGTCTATATCTTTGTTTCTTATACGCTACCTCAAGTATTCCAAACCATCGATGCTTAAACCGAGGAACCTCGGTCTCTACTATTTTACCTATAATCTTCATAGAATATTCACCGGAGATTACCTCATACCAAATAAATATAAATAGATTGGTATTTTTTAAGAAAAAAGATAGTGTCGATAGAAGAGGTGCCACTGCCATGCTGTTGATGTCCATAAAGCCAAAATATGCATATAAAATACTTAGAGGCGAGAAAAAATTTGAGTTAAGAAAGAGATGTGATAGGATAGATTATGGTACTAGAGTAATAATTTACGCTTCTAGTAAAGTAAAAGCGATTATTGGAGAGTTCAAAGTAGGCAAAATATATAAAATGCCTGTTGAAAACCTGTGGAACTTCGTGAAAGATCAAGCTGGAATAACGAAAAAGGAATTTGACAGCTATTTCAAGGGAGTTGAATATGGATACGCTATGGAGGTTTTAGAACCAAAAACCTATAATAACCCCATACCTCTTGAAACCATACGTGAAGAACTAAACGAACCAAAATGGATGCCACCCCTCAGCTATTGTTACATCGATAAAAAACACCCACTAATCTCCATAATCACAAAATACAACAAGGAATAAAAACAAAGACTATTAAACTAACATTTCATTTTCTAGCGTATTTGTGCTTTCCCTTGCAACATTAAGTAAAGATTAAAATAGCCTATTACTGTTATACTTACTTGGATTTTATTCTATGATTAATAAACCTGCTAAAAGGGGTTTAAGGCTAAATGGGAGACCCTTTTAATGCTACTAGTAGTGAGTGGCTTGAAACCGCATGGAGTAACTTTGAGAGAGCGTGTAGAGCAATTAAATCTGAAGATTATGCTCAAGTAGTTTTTTATGCTCATCAAACAGTAGAAACAGCAATCAAAGCGTATTTAACAAGCAAAGGCTATAAAGTTCTTCACACGCATGATTTAAAAGTTCTAGTAGAAGAAGCAATTAAACTTTCCTTAAAAATCGATATTAAAAGTAGGGATCTTGAAGAATTATCTATGCACTATTTTGCAACCAGATATCCAGATGCCAGAAGACGATTAAAAATACCCAAAGAATACTACACAAGGAAAGTTGCATTAAAATTTCTTAACCTAGCCTATAAAATTTTAACATTAGTAGAGGAAGAATTATGAAACCTAATGATTTCGATTTCGGTGAAACCTGGAGAGGAGAAAAGGTTAACAAAATACTTAAACGTTGGTTAAAAGAAGTTTCTCAACGTACAACTCTTAAGATGGTTATTGCATTTGGGTCAAGAGTTAAAGGAAAAGCTAAACCATGGAGCGACCTTGACCTATTAGTAGTAGTAAAAAAGGCCCCAAAAGGTCTTGCTAGATGGCTTAACTTCCGTGTGCCTGGATGCGAGGTCATAGAACCAAGAGTTTACGCAGAAGATGAATTCTTTAAAGCTCTTAAAGAGTTAGATCTCACTATCCTAGAAGCATTACATCATGGAATACTAATTTTTGACGACGGCTTTTATAAAAAAGCGTTTGAAGAATTTTCGAAAGTTATAGAGAAGTGGGAACTGCGAAGAGAAAAAATCGGATGGATAAGCCTTAAAAAACTCAAACTATCAGCCGAAACCAAAACTTAACCAACTTAATATACCTCTTATTTTAAATTATTAATTGGATATGTTTGAAAGCGTTTTGTAATACTTTTTAAATTCTTCAAATACAGGAGGCATTTGTGGTGAGTATGGAGAGAAGGGAGAGAATGTTAAGAAGCGGCGAAGTTGCTGAGATTCTCGGAGTTGATAGACACACCGTAGTTAAGTGGATTAAGGAAGGTAAGATTAGAGCGATAAAGCTCCCAAGCGGGAGATATAGGATACCTGAGAGCGAGGTGAAAAAAATACTTGAAGGAAGAAGCGATTAAAGCTTACAGCATTCCTATCGAGTCTCCAAAGGACTTAATTGATGCGTATTTTGAAGTGAAAAAGAAGACACTAAAAGAAGTATTTTCTCACATCGTTTACTCTCAAAGAGGAAAAGCCCACTTAAAGTTTAAGAAAGAAGACAGAAGGGAACTCAGAGATAGATTGCTGAAAGATTGGACGTATTCTAAACACTACATTGATTCAGCCATAAACTCAGTCATAGGATTAGTTAAGGGATGGATCAAGCTTCGTAACAGAGGAAAAGCAAAATCAAAGCCCGAAATTACTAAGAAGACCGTTTACATTAAGAATACCTTATTCAGCTATAAAAATGGTATTCTTAAG
>Ga0180300_10000367_pt1 | contig 19375 bp, 14 predicted proteins | sample GuaBasSediGuay15_FD_121798 | JGI IMG/M metagenome (GOLD analysis project Ga0180300, IMG submission 121798) | Subseafloor sediment microbial communities from Guaymas Basin, Gulf of California, Mexico - Guay15, Core 4569-2, 21-24 cm | ecosystem: Environmental > Aquatic > Marine > Hydrothermal...
CCGCCCCACGTTTCCCGTCAGCATGGCGAGGTTGGCCACCGAGACCACGTTATCGACGCCCGTCGTGTGCTGCGTGATCCCCATGGAGAAGAAGATCGACGCCCTCTCGGCCCCGGCGGAGAAGATCAGAGAGGCGGCGAAACTCTACGCCGGGGCCGAGAGGGCGTCGATCTTCTTCTCCATGGGGATCACGCAGCACACGACGGGCGTCGATAACGTGGTCTCGGTGGCCAACCTCGCCATGCTGACGGGAAACGTGGGGCGGCCGGGGACCGGCGTCAACCCCCTGCGGGGCCAGAACAACGTCCAGGGGGCCTGCGACATGGGCGCCCTCCCCGACTTCCTCCCCGGCTACAGGCGGATCGAGGACGAGGAGGCGCGGAGGCGCTTCGGCGAGGCCTGGGGCGCGGAGTGCCCCGCCGAGCCCGGGCTGACCATCGTCGAGATGATAGACGCGTGCGGCACCGACATCAGGGCGATGTACATCATGGGGGAGAACCCCCTCCTCTCGGACCCCGACCTCAACCATGTCCGGGTGCAGCTTGGGAAGCTCGACTTCCTCGCCGTCTCCGAGCTCTTCCTCTCGGAGACCGCCGAGCTGGCGGACGTCGTCCTCCCCGCGGCGAGCTTCGCCGAGAAGGACGGCACCTTCACCGCCACGGACCGGAGGGTGCAGCGGGTGCGGAAGGCCATCGATCCGGTGGGCGAGAGCCGCCCCGACTGGGCCATCATCACCCAGCTCGCGGAGAGGATGGGACACCCCATGGGCTACGGGTCGCCGGAGGAGATCATGGACGAGATCGCGGGGCTCGTCCCCCTCTACGGCGGCATCAGCTACCGCAGGCTGGAGAAAGGCGGCCTCCAGTGGCCCTGCCCGAACCTAGAGCATCCGGGGACGAAGATACTGCACCGGGACCGGTTCGCCCGAGGGAAGGGCCGGTTCATACCCATCGAGTACCGGCCTCCAGCCGAGGAGCCGGACGAGGAGTATCCCCTCGTCCTCACCACGGGGAGGGTTCTCTTCCACTGGCACACGGGGACCATGACGAGGAGGTCGGGAACCCTGACGGATCAGCTCGACGAGGCTTACGTCGAGGTCAACCCGGCGGACGCGGAGGCGCTAGGAGTCGCGGATGGAGATCTGGTCTGGGTGAGGAGCAGGCGGGGGGAGATCACCCTCAGGGCGTGGGTCACGGACAGGATCCGGGAGGGGGTCGTCTTCATACCCTTCCACTTCGCCGAGGCGGCGGCGAACATACTAACGAACCCGGCTCTGGACCCGCAGGCGAAGATACCCGAGTTGAAGGTGTGCGCCGTCAGCCTAGAGCGTATCAGATAGGCCCCATCCTGCATCCCAACACACGAAAATAGAGAGCTACCCCTTCTCGGCTATTTCACCTTGTGGATGTTGACGGCGTGGACAGAGCAAGAGATGCATGGGTCATATGCCCTGATGAGCATTTCACATCTATGGGCGATCTCCTCATCCGACAGGTCCAGTATCGACGGGACGAGCTCCCACAGGTCCATCTCCATGTTCCTGTAGTTCTGGCAGGTCGGTGGCACGATATCGGCCCTTGTGACGATCCCCTTCCGGTTCAGCGTATAGTGATGATAGTTGATGCCTCTCGGGGCCTCGGTAATGGCGAAGCCGTCACTCGCTCTCACTTCCACCGATGTCTCCTCTTCACTATAGGGCATCGTCTCCAGTATCTCGATACATTCGTCTATGCAGTGGACCACCTCTATAGCCCGGGCGAGAGGCGAATGAAAGGGGTTGAAGCTTGGAGATTTGAAGCCGGCGATTTTGGCGGAATCCCTCGCGTCCCTAGAGAGCTTGTCGAAGTTGAGGTTGACCCTCGCAAGGGGTCCGACGAGGAATGAGGAGCGTCCCTTCACGGTGGAGTGCTTCGCTGTCGAATGGGGCACCTGTTCCTCCTCTATATACCGCCGGTAATCCCTCTGAGGGGCGCGGATCCCTTCTGTGGAGATCAGCTCCCCCTCGTTGATGGCATACCTATCGGGCCGGCTGAGAGCGACATGCTCGCATCTCCTGACGAAGTCGGGGATCTCTAGCTCGCCGAAGAGGGCGACCGTCTCCAAGGCGTCGCTTTTTGCCTCGATGAACCTCCGTCTCATGGCGTCAGCGTCCTCCTTAGTGATGGTGTTCGTGAACCTCCCGAGGACCGCTGTCACTGGATGGACGGATTTTCCGCCGATGAGCTGGGTGAGGTCGTTCCCCAGCTTTTTCAACTTCAGGCCCCGCCTCAGTAGCTCTCCGTGTTCCTTGGCCACTTCCATGAGGTCCCGGCAGCCGAAGTAGTCGGGTAACGTTAGAAAGTAGATGCTCAGGATGTGGCTGCTTATTATGGCGCTCATGGCCAGGAGCTTCCGAAGCCTCCGGGTCGCCTTGCTCACCTCTAGGCCCAGGGCGTCCTCCACGGCGCGAAGGGCGCTGATCTCATGGGAGACGGGGCATATGCCGCAGATCCTGGCCGCCAGCTCCATGAGCTCGTCGTACCTCCGCCCCACCATGAAGGCCTCGAAGAAGCGGGGGGGCTCGAAGATACGAACCTTAACATCACGCAGCTCGCCGTCCTGGGAAACCCAGAGGTCAATACCTCCCTCACCTTCAACCCGGGAGATATAGTCCACCTTGATGCTGCGCGCCATCCTACTCGGCCTCCCTCCTGAAATCAGGGGTCCATCCCGCGTACTTCCTGAACTTCCTTCTTATGTCCGCCTCTGAGAGGCCGATCTCCTTCAGTATCTGGGCGTGAGAGGAAGCATTCGTGGCGCTCATGGGTCCGTAGCATCCCTCGCACACTCGGTTGAGGCTGGGGCAGATAGCGCCGCAGCCGGCGTTGATCAGGGGCCCCATACAAGGGCGCCCCTCATCCGTGAGGAGGCAGCCATTATCCTTCAGCTTGCATTCGATACAGACAGAGTGACGCCGCAGGTAGGGATCCCGCCCTAGAGCGGCACCCTTAATGACCTCCAAAATAGTGTTCCGGTGCGGTGGGCAGCCCGGCAGATGGATATCGACCTCGATGTATACATCTAACCCCCTCACGGCTATGGACTCTATCCATAGAGGATGATCATAAACCCTCTTCTCCGCCTCCCGCTGAAGCATGAAGTTCCTTATGGAGGGAATGCAGCCCGTGAGGGCGCATTCGCCGAGGGCGACCACAACCTTGGAGCGCTCCCGGATCTCCTTGATCTCCCTCAGCTCCCGAGGTGTCGAGACCGATCCTTCTACGAATGCCACATCGAGATCTCCTTCCCAGCCCCTCGTCGTGACCATCGGCCAGTAGGCGATATCGATCAGCTCCAGGAGTCGGGGGAACTCCTCCTCAAGGCGTAGGATCTCCATCTGGCAGCCCGCGCAACCCGTGAACTTGAAGAATCCACACCTGAGCTTCGCCATCTCACCCACCCCTCACAATGTGGTCCGGCAGCTTCTCCAGTTCAGCGTAGCTGAACACGGGGCCGTCCCTGCAGACGTACTTCGATCCCAGCTGACAGTGACCGCAGAGTCCGACGCCACATCTCATCCGTCGCTCCATGGAACAAAAGATCTGGTCCGGGGAGAAGCCCCGCTTTAGTAATCCCAGGACCGAAAACTTCATCATGATCTCGGGGCCGCACATGAGGACGATGCTTCCCTCCGGTTCGGTCTCCATCTCGTCGAAGAGCGTCGTGACCACGCCGACGCTGTGACTCCATGTCTCCCCGGCGGGAACCTTATCCACGGAGAGCAGGACGCGAGTGTCCGGGATATCCCTCCAAGTCTCCTCGTAATCCTTTCTGTAGATGACGTCCCCAGGCGTCCTCGCGCCGTGGAGAACCTCGACGTATCTGAACCTCCTTGGATTGTTCTTATGACTCAAGATCACAGGTCTCAGAGTGCCGCATCCGCATCCGCCGCTGATGAGGAGCAGTCGCTTTCCCTCGGCCTGAGTCAGAGGCCATCCGTTGCCGTAGGGTCCCCTGATACCGACCTCGTCACCCTCCCGGAGGCGGAACAGGGCGCCCGTCACTGCGCCGACCTCCCGAACAGTCAGGTCGAGGCCTGACCGATCGTCTGGATCCGAAGCTATGGAGATTGCCGCCTCCCCGTATCCGAGGATAGAGATCATGGCGAACTGCCCGGCGACGAACTCCAGTCCCCTCGGGCCGCTGTCGATGAAATCAAAGGTGAAGGTCTTCGTGTCATGGGTCTCCTCCGTGATCTCCCTGATCACAGCCTTCCTGGGCATGAGCGGGTTCTCCACGTCACTCCCCCCAGAGGGCCTTAGCCACCTCTGTCAGGTCGATATGGGCGGGGCAGGAATGAATACACCTTCCACAGCCGACGCACGAGGATTCGAGACCTCCTCCCGCCCCGCCGAATTTACAGGTCATCCAGTGTCTGACCCGGCTTTTCCGGTCCGGCCTGAAGTTATGACCCATCGCCACCTTCGCGTATTCTAGGAGCTGACAGGAATCCAGTTCCCTACGCCTGACGCCTGCCCTGAGGGTGATGTCAGGGATGTCGGCGACCTCGTAGCAGTAGCAGGTGGGACAGACCAAGCTGCAATTCCCGCAGGAGAGGCAGGGGAAGCAACCGGCCAGGCCTCCACTCTCGCCAATGAGAGTCCAAACCTCGTGATCTGGGCTCTCAGCCGCCACCTCTGCGAGGCCTTCCATCCTGATGCTCTTCTTGAACTTCGCCCGGGCTGCTTCCAACAGCTCTTCTTTCTTCCTCAGGTCGGCTTGGGACGCGTCTTCGAGGTTCAGGTCCTCGATCATCCTCTGACCTCTTAGGGTGCCTACCTCGACTAGGTAGCTATCGCCTAGGTCGGTCAGAAGGAGGTCGAACCCCTTGTCTATGGCCGGGCCGGTCCCAAGAGAAGCGCAGAAACAGTTCTCGCCTACCTCGGTACAGTTCAGAGCGACAATGGCAGAGTTCTCCCTCCGCCTCAGGTAGTAGAGGTCCACGAACTCTTTGGATAAGAGCCGGTCCATCCTGAGAATGGCATTTAAATCGCATGGGTGAACGCCGAATAATAGGATCGACCTCTCAAGATCCAGCTCTGGGGCGTTGAACTCGCCCTCCCTGTATTCGAGAAGAGTCTCTCTTAGGTGAAAGAATTTTTTCGGGGGCAGAGTCGTGGTCGTGTAGTTGAGGTCAAGCATCTCCGCTGACGAGACCTCCTGGAATGAGACATCGGCTTTTCTAGCCACAGGGCCGAAGACCTGGTAGTCGTTCGAGAGGATGGATACGAGATCGTCAAGCCGAGACCTCTCCAGCAGCTTCGGTGTCAACCGCCTCACCTTATCCGGGTCAAACGGGTGTAACCCTTTAAACCCCTATAACGACGCAGTGAAGGTATATTAAATTATTTTTAGATGACAGATGAGTCCATCTGACTCATTTGGAGCTAAAATTTATTACTCATGTCGGGAAGTAGGGTAAGATATCCATGACCTCAAACAGGGCTGTTGTAGACATCGGCGAGGTGGATGTGCGCTTCCTCCGGAGGCTCGCGTCGGAGCTGGGCGCCTCTGACCTGAGCCGGTGCTTCCAGTGTGGCGTCTGCGTAGCCAGTTGCCCCGTCCGGGAGATCGAGGTCGAGTTCAACCCGAGGAGGATCATGAAGATGGCGAAGCTCGGCCTGAAGGAGCGGGTGCTGCGGAGCGAGTTCATCTGGCTCTGCTCCATGTGCTTCCTCTGCCAGGAGCGGTGCCCCCAGGACGTGAGGCCGCCCGAGGTGATGACCGTCCTCAGGAATATGGCCGCCGCCGAGGGGATCGCGCCGCCCGCGCTGCAGAAGCTCGTCGACATCCTCTCCAGGGCCGGCCGCATCTACCCGCTTGACGACTTCACCGAGGACGAGAGGGAGGACCGGGAGCTGCCCGAGGTGGAGCCGGAGCCGGAGTTCGTGAAGAGGATCGCGGAGGCTGGGAGATGAGGTACGCCGTCTTCCTCGGATGCACAATCCCCGCGAGGCAGATGAACTACGAGCAGTCAGCGCGCGCCGTCGCCGACGCCCTCGGCATCGAGCTGGTCGACGCGGAGTTCGGCTGCTGCGGCTTCCCCGTCGAGCCCCTCGATGAGGTGAAGGCGCTTTCCATGGCGGCGATGAACCTCAAGAAGGCGTCGGAGGCGGGTCTCGACGTCGTCGCCCTCTGCTCGGCCTGCACCGAGATGATGACGAAGGCCAAGGACCTCCTCGCGAGAGACGCCGGTACGCTGAGAAAGGTCAACAAGCTCTTGAGCAAGCAGCTGGGGACCGAGTACGGTGGCGAGGCCCCCGAGGTCATCCACTTCGCCAGGCTGCTCTACGAGAAGGTCGGCACCGACCGGATAAGGGAGCTGGTGAAGCACCCTCTCGACGGCCTGAGGGTGGCGACCCACTACGGCTGCCACTACATGCGTCCCTCAAAGCTCTACAGCGAGTTCGACGACCCCGAGTCCCCCCGGAGCCTCGACGAGCTTGTGGAGGCGACGGGCGCGGAGAGCGTCGACTACCCCGGGAAGAAGGACTGCTGCGGGGGCGGCATCCTAGCCGTCGGCGAGAAGGTGGCGAAGGAGATGACCCGGAGGAAGCTGGAGACCCTGTCGCAGGCGGGGGTGGACGCCCTGGTGCTGATCTGCCCCTTCTGCGGGATCATGTACGACCGGTACCAGAAGCTCATCGCCGGCGAGCTGGAGAAGAGCTTCGACGTCCCGGTCCTATACTATCCGCAGCTCCTCGGCCTGGCCCTGGGCCTCGACCCGGACAGCCTCGGGTTCGATGTCAACTCCGTCAGGGTCGACGGGCTGCTGGAGAAGGCGGGTGTCTGAGATGATAGGCGTTTTCATCTGCAGGTGCGGCGGGAACATCTCGGGGACCGTCGACTGCGAGAAGGTCAGGGACGCGGTGAAGGACCTCCCCGACGTGACGACCGCCCGGGTGACGGACTTCCTCTGCTCCAAGCCGGGGCTCCAGGTGATCCGGGACGCCATCCGGCGGCGGGGGCTCGACCGAGTCGTCGTCGCCTGCTGCTCCCCCCACATGCACGAGGAGATGTTTCGCAACGTCGTCGAGGAGGAGGGGGTCAATAGGTATCAGCTGGTCCACGTCAACATCAGGGAGCACTGCAGCTGGGTCCACGACAAGGGCGCGACGGAGAAGGCGATCAGCCTGGTCAAGGGCGGCATCAACCGGGCGCGAACCCTCCAGCCCTTGAAGGACGTCGAGGTCGACGTGTCCAAGGATGTCCTCGTCATCGGCGGGGGCGTCGCCGGCATCACCGCGGCCCTCCAACTGGCGGAGGCCGGCTTCAAGGTCAACCTCGTGGAGAGGAACCCGAGCATAGGGGGGCGGATGGCCCAGCTGAGCAAGACCTTCCCGACGCTCGACTGCTCCCCCTGCATCCTGAGCCCCAGGATGGCGGAGGTGGAGATCGACCCGAACATCACGCTGTTCACCAACGCCGAGGTGGCGAGCGTCGCCGGAGGCCCCGGGAACTTCAGGGTGGTGGTCAACGTGAGGGCGCGCGGCGTCGACACCGAGAAGTGCCTGAAGTGCGGCCGCTGCTCCGCCGTCTGCCCCACCGAGGTCCCCAACGAGTTCGAGGAGGGCCTCTACACGAGGAAGGCGGCGTACCTGCCCTTCCCCCAGGCCGTCCCGTCCTCCTACGTCATCGACTTCGAGAACTGTAGGCGGTGCGGCGCCTGTGTCGAGGCCTGCCCCGCCGACGCCATCAACCTCGACGACGAGGACAGGGTGGTGGAGCTGAACGTCGGCGCCATCGTCGTCGCCACCGGCTTCGATCTCATCGACGAGGGGAAGCTCAGGTCCTACCATCCGGAGAAGGCGAACGTGATCACGGCGCTCCAGATGGAGAGGCTCATCGAGAACGAGCTGACGGAGGGGAAGGTGCTGAAGACGGAGGACGGGGGCAGGGTGAAGAGCATCGCCTACGTCCTCTGCGCCGGCTCCCGGGACCCCCACAGGGGCGTCCCCTACTGCAGCGCGGTCTGCTGCCCCTACGCCATCAAGCAGGCGATCCTCCTGAAGAAGTTCCTCCCCTACCTGAAGATCTGGGTCTACTACACGGACATGAGGATGACGGGCAGGGGCTTCGAGGAGTTCTACACCGACGCCAGGGTGAAGGGGATCCAGTTCATCCACGGCAAGCCCGGGGAGGTGACGCCGACGCCCGACGGGGGGCTGGAGATCCTGGTCGAGGACATCGACACCGGCCTCATGATCAGGAACAGGGTCGACATGGCCGTCCTCTGCACCGCCGTCGTGCCGAGCAGGGGGACCGAGGAGCTCGCCTCCAAGCTGGGCATCGCCCTCGGCGAGGACCTGTTCATAGCGAGCAAGCACGTGAAGCTCGACCCCATCTCGACGCTCCGGGAGGGGATCTACGCCGCCGGCGCCGCCACGGGGTCTAAGGACATCCACGACTCGGTCATCGACGCCCGGGCGGCAGCCTCCCATGTCGTCAACTTCATCGGCGAGGGGCGCCTCAAGCTCGACCCCTTCAAGCCGGTGGTTGTCGGCGAGTGCGACGGCTGCGGCGCCTGCGTCGAGGTCTGCCCCAGGGGCGCCGTCAGCCTGGAGGAATCCGGACCCGTCATCGAGCTGGTCTCCTGCAACGGCTGCGGCGCCTGCGTCTCCGCCTGCACCAGGGGCGTCCTCCAGCTTCCGAACTACACTCGGGAAGCCCTGGAGGAGGAGGTGAAGGGACTGGTAGCGGGGGACGGCGACGACGTGGTGCTGCTGGGCTTCTTCGACGACAAGATCTCGTACACGGCAGCTGACAACGCGGGGACCGCGAGGATCTCCTATCCGATGAACATGAGGATCGTGAGAACGCCGTCAACGGCGCTGCTGAACAGGGAGATCCTGCTGAGGGCCCTGGGCCACGGCGCGGACGGCGTGATGATCTGCGAGGTGGAGGAGAGCCCCGAGGCGGAGCTCGCGGAGAAGCTGGTGGAGGAGGTGCGGAAGGAGCTCCAGGAGCTCGGCGTAGAGCCGGAGCGGATCCACTTCAGGCCGATGGTGCTCCCCATCTTCAAGGTGCTCCCCAAGTTCATCGCGGACTACACCGCCGAGATCAAGAGGCTCGGCAGGATACCCGAGGAGAAGCGGAAGCGGCTGCTGGAGTAGCCCTCGATCCCCCTTTTTCCATCTTCCCAATCCGATATCGCGCAAGTTTTAAGACCGGCGACCCACACAATAACCGATTCAAATTGGAGAAAGTCAAGGTAGTCTCATACGGGATAGGGGTCATCGGCCGCCGACTGGCCAACCACATTCTCACCAAGAAGGGCGTCGAGATCGTCGGCGCCGTCGACATCAACCCCGAGATAGTCGGCAAGGACCTGGGCGAGGTTCTGGGCTGGGAGAGGCTGGGCGTCGTGATCTCAGACGACGCCGACAGGATGATCTCGGAGACCGGGCCGGACGTGGTGCTCCACACGACCATGTCCTACCTGAGGCAGACCTACGGCCAGTTCGTCCAGATCCTCGGCCACGGCGTCAACTGCATATCCACCTGCGAGGAGCTCTCCTACCCCTACGCCACCGAGGAGGGCGCGGAGTACGCGGCGAAGCTAGACGCGCTGGCGAAGGAGAAGGGGGCGACGCTGCTGGGGACGGGGATCAACCCCGGCTTCCTCATGGACACCCTCCCCATCACCCTCACCGGCGTCTGCACCGAGGTCGACAGGATCTACGTCACCAGGCAGATGGACGCCGCCACCCGCCGGATCCCCTTCCAGAAGAAGATCGGCGCGGGCCTCACCGTCGAGGAGTTCAGGAGGAAGATCGAAAACCATGAGATCACGGGCCACGTCGGCCTGGAGCAGTCCATCAAGATGATCGCCGACGCCCTCGGCTGGGAGCTCGACGAGATCAGGGTCGACCCCGTCGAGCCCGTGGTGCTGGACAGGGACGTGGCCAGCGACGCCATCAAGGTGTCGAAGGGCTACAACGCGGGCTCCAAGCAGAAGGCGTACGGCGTCAGGGGCGGGGAGGCGGTCATCACCCTCGACTTCAGGGCATACATCGGCGCGCCGGAGGAGTACGACAGCGTCGTCATAGACGGCGTCCCCCCCATCAACCAGAGGATATCGCCCTGCGTCCACGGCGACTACGGGACCATAGCCATCACAGCCAACATGATCCCCCACGTCATCAACGCCGAGCCCGGCTTCAAGACCATGAAGGACCTGCCGGTGCCCCACGCGACGCCGGAGCACATGAGAAGATACGTGAAATAAGAAAAAAGGGAAGGTCTCGCTACCCTACTTTTTTCCTCAGGACCTTGCCGGCCAGAGCCCCCGTGCACCTGCCCCTCTCCACGGCGACCACGCCGTTGACGATGACGTAGGGTATCCCGCCCGGGAGCTGATGCGGGTTCTGGTAGGTGGCGTTGTCGATGACGGTCTCGGGGTCGAAGATGGTGATGTCCGCCCACATGCCCGGCCGGATCAGCCCCCGGTCGAGGATGCCGAACCGCTGGGCGGGGAAGGAGGTCATCTTCCTCACGGCCTCCTCCAGCCTGAGCACGCCGTACTCCCGGACGTACCTCCCCAGGACCCGCGGATAGGTGCCGAAGTGGCGAGGGTGCGGCTTCCCCAGGGCGAAGGGGCCGGTGGAGGCGACGCTGGAGGCGTCGGTGCCCACCATCTGCAGGTGATGCCTCATGATGCGGCGGACATCCTCCTCCTGCATGGCGAAGATCACCATCCCCGCGGCGCCCTCCTCCTCCAGCAGCAGCCTGTAGAGGGCGGTGAACTCGTCGGGGTCGCCGCGCATCTCCTTGATCTCCACCAGGTTCTTGCCCTCGGCCGCCTTGTTCGCCTCGGACCTCACGTAGGAGACCATGATGTTCTCCCAGCCCAGGGCGCCGGCGAAGTTCTCCCACCCCGGCAGCCCGGTCTCGATGTCCCTCCTCATCCGCTCCCTGTCCGCCTCGTTCCCGAGCCGCTCCAGGAGCTTCTCCACGCCGCCGTCGTGGGCCCACGGGGGGAGCAGCGTCACCAGCGAGGTCGAGCCCGCCCGATACGGGTACTGGTCGAAGGTGACGTCCACGCCCCGCCTCCGGGCCTCCTCCATCATCCTCAGCGTCTCGACGCTCTTGCCCCACGCCGACTTCCCCGCCGCCTTGTGGTGGGATATCTGCACGGGCAACCCCGCCCGCTCCCCGATCTCGATGGCCTCGGCAACCGCCTTCAGGAGGGTGGCGCCCTCGCCCCGGATGTGGGAGTCGTAGACCCCGCCGTACCGGGCGACGACCTTCGCCAGCTCCACGATCTCGTCGGTCGTCGCGAACATGCCTGGGGGGTAGATGAGGCCTGTGGAGAGGCCGTAAGCGCCTGCCTCCATCGCCTCGGCGACCAGCCTCCTCATCTCCTCCAGCTCGTCCTCGGTGGGCTGCCGGGCGTCGAAGCCCATGGCGGCGACGCGGACAGTGCTGTGGCCGACGTGGTGGGCGATGTTGGCGCCCACCCCCACCTCCTCAACCCGCCTGAGATACTCGTCAAAGGTCGTCCAGGTGATCTTGAACTCGATCCCCGGGGGCATGTGCTTGGCGTACCGCTCCTCCAGCAGCTCCCTCATCTCGGGGTTGATGGGCGCAGGGCTACCTCCACACTGGCCCACGACGACGGTCGTGATCCCCTGGACTAGGGTACTCTCCATCTCCGGGTAGACGATCACCCCGCCATCCGCGTGGCTGTGGGCGTCTACGAACCCCGGTGCCACCACCAGCCCCTCGGCGTCGATGACCCGGTCGGCCCCGGCGTCGGCCAGCCGCCCCACGGCGGCTATCCGTCCATCGGCGACGGCCACGTCACCCCGGTACCAAGGGTTCCCCGCGCCGTCTACGATCCTTCCTCCCCTTACGATCAGGTCGTACGACAAGTAGATTCCTCAAAAGGAGGAGGCGTAATGGGGATTTATGTTCTTCTACGCGGGGTTCAGTGCTCGTTGTCCCAATTGTATCGTATGTTGGCGCATTTTTCGGTCGCCGCCTCCACCGCCCTCATCAGCGCCGTCCTGATCTTCCCGTCCTCAAGCTGGTAGATGCCCTCGATGGTGGTGCCGCCCGGCGTCGTGACCATCTCCTTGATGGCGGAGGCGCTCAGCTCCCTCTCCAGTATGAGCTTCGCCGTCCCCAGAACCGCCTGGGCCGAGGAGTAGAGGGCCAGCTCCCGGGGCAGCCCGACTTTGAGGCCGGCGTACATCATGGCGTCGATGACGATGGCGACGTAGGCGGGGCCGCTCCCGCTGAGGCCGGTGATGGCGTCCATGTACTTCTCCTCCACCTCCTCGCAGGGGCCCATCGCAGACAGCAGCCGCTTCACCACCTCCTTGTCGCGCGGAGTGACGTTCTCGTCGCAGCAGAAGGCTGTGAAGGACTCGCCCACCAGGGCCGCCACGTTCGGCATCGTCCTCACGAACTTCGCCTCCGGCGCCACGGACCCGTAGAACTTGAGGGGGGTGATGGCTGCAGTGGAGATGACCAGCTTCCCGGCGACCTCGTCCCTGATCTCCTTGAGAACACCGCCCACATCTCCCGGCTTGACGCAGATGAAGACGTAGTCCGCCTCCCTGGCCGCCCAGACGTTGTCGCCAGTGAACTCGGCACCCATATCCTCCAGCGACTTCAGCCTATCTGTCTTCCTCCGGGTCGCTATGACGCGGCCCACAGCTCCGCTCTTGAGCAGGCATCTGACTATGGCGCCGCCGATGACGCCGGCGCCGACGACCGCCACGCATTCGCTCAACTTCTTCGCCCCAAAGCCTATTGAATCACTAGAAAAACCGCGAGCCTCTTAAACTTTTCATTTCGATTAACCGGCTGAGGCAGGGGTTGAGGGATCGGCTACGCCCTGCCCAGCTGCCTGAGGACCTCCATGGCGCCTGCTTTGACGAAGTTGAGGTCGTTGCCCACGGTGATGAAGTTGTATCCCTTCCTCACCCGGTCCATGATGGTCTTCCCGGAGCCCATGTGGATGCCGGCTGCGACGCCCGCTGCCCGGGAGGCGTCGAACACCCTGTCGATGGCCTCCTGCACCTCCGGGTGCGACATATCACCGAGGTGGCCGTAGGACGCGGAGAGGTCGGCGGGGCCGATGTAGCTCACGTCGATGCCGTCCACGGAGAGGATCTCCTCGATGTTCTCCACCGCCTCCCTCGTCTCGATCTGGGCGATGACGAGGATCTCCTCGTCCGCGGTCCTCAGGTAGTCGGGGTCGAAGAGGGCGGCCCGCCTGGGGCCGCAGCCCCTCAGCCCCTCCGGCGCGTACCTGCAGGCCTTCACCGCCATCTCCGCCTGCTCCCTGTTGTTCACCCAGGGGACGACGACGCCGTAGGCGCCGATGTCGAGGGCCCGCTTGATGGCCACCAGGTCGTTCCACCAGACCCGGACGAGGGGTGTGGTCCCCGCGTCCCTCATCGCCTGCATCAGCGTCTGGGCCTGGTAGATGTCGAGGGGGCTGTGCTCGGTGTCAAAGACGAAGTAGTCGAAGCCGAGGGTCGACAGGAGCTCCGTGACCATCGGGCTCTCTATCGTCATCCAGACGCCGTAGGCCTGACCCCCCGCCTTCAACCTCCTCTTAAGCTCGTTCCTCATCTCCAAACCTCCAGAAACAAACCTATTTACGGTCGAGGGAACGCCTATATATCATTTCCCCGAAAAGACGCCCGTTAACCAAAGCGTATCGACCCTACGAAGCAGCGTCGATTAAAGCTCCTCTTCCCCCGACACCCGCTCCTTCAGGAACCAATACGATACCTGACATATCTTGAACAGCGCGTAGACGCCGAAGAGATTAGCCCCAATTATCAAAATGAGCTTCAAAGGCTCCATCTGACAGACTCACTCACTTCTCTCTGTCTCCACGCGAATATAAATCTAGCAGAAGATTGAACGAGACCTAGGCGTCTCCCATATTTTCAGCGGAACAGCTTCGGATATCGCGCTCGGCTTCCGAGCCGCTCCTCGATCCGCAGGAGCCGGTTATACTTCGCTGTCCGCTCCCCCCTGCACGGTGCCCCCGCCTTGATTTGGCCGCAGCCTATGGCGACGGCGAGGTCGGCGACGAAGGTGTCCTCCGTCTCCCCCGACCGGTGGGAGGCCTGCACGGCGTACCCGTCCCTCCTCGCCAGATGCGCGGCCTCCAGCGCCTCGGTCAGCGTCCCGACCTGGTTCACCTTCCAGAGCAGCGCGTTCGCCGCCCCCATCTCGATCCCCCTCCTCAGGCGGTCGGCGTTGGTGACGAAGAGGTCGTCGCCCAGGATCTGGATGGGCAGCGCCCTAGTCGCCTCGGCGAAGCCCTCGAAGTCCTCCTCATGGAGCGGGTCCTCGATGGAGACGATGGGGTAGGCCGCCGTCAGCTCCCGGTAGTAGTCGATGAGGTCGCCCCGGCTCAGCCTCCTCCCCGCGACGAGGTAGCCGCCCTCGCTGTGGAACGTCGTCGCGGCCACATCCATGGCCAGCGCGACGACGCCCCCGTAGCCCATCTCCTCCACCGCCCGCAGTACGGCGTCAAGGGCCTCCTCCGGCCGGCTCATGGGAGGGCTGAAGCCTCCCTCATCGCCGACGTTGATGGCCGCCTTCCCGTATGCCGAGAGCAGCTGCCCTTTGAGTTCGTGGTAGATCTCCGCGCCCATCCTGAGGGCTTCGCTGAAGGACTCGGCGCCGATGGGCGCGACCATGAACTCCTGGAAGTCGAGCTGGTTCCCGGCGTGTCTCCCCCCGTTGATGATGTTGAAGAAGGGCACCGGCAGGAGATCCGCGGAGTCCCCGCCGAGATGCTCGTATAGCTGGGCGCCCTCCGAGGCCGCGGCGGCCTTGGCGCAGGCAAGGGAGACGCCGAGGATGGCGTTCCCGCCCAGCCGCGACTTGTTCTCCGTCCCATCCAGCTCTATCATCAGCCGGTCGATGTCCCGCTGTCGCCTCACGTCCACGCCGATGAGCCTGGGGGCGATCACCTCCTCGACCGACGCGACGGCCCTAAGCACCCCCCTGCCGTGGTAGCGGCGCCCGCCGTCCCTGAGCTCCACCGCCTCGAACTCGCCCTTGGAGGCACCGCTGGGCACGGCGGCCCGGCCGAGGGCTCCGCCCTCCGTCTCGACCTCCACCTCGATGGTCGGGTTCCCCCGAGAGTCCAGAATCTCCCGCGCCCTGATCTCAGAGATCGCATACTTCAAACAGACGCACCTACCTGATCTACCACGCCTCCCACGGGAGGCACCGGCGTTCTCTTCGCATTCGATCGAATTAACCAGATATGACGAGAAAAGGGATCGATTCCTTTGCTCGACAAACTTCTCGAAGGGAGATCAGGTGTGCTGAATTATTATCCCTTTCTACAGGGCGAGGCGAGGCTGTGCGATCATCTCGCTTTTTTCAGGGATTTAATGTATCGGAGCGCTGCTAGCCCGGCTTTGCTGCCCTCGCCGGCCGCCGTCACGACCTGCATCCCTTCGCAGACGCAGTCCCCGGCGGCGAACACGCCCTCGATGTTGGTCTGCTGGTTCTCGTCGACCTTTATGCAGCCGCTTTCGTCGAACTGTATCCCCGTCTCTTTGATGATGTCGGTGGTGGGGATGCTCTCCAGGATGATGAAGACGCCGTCGACCTTCAGGTTCATCGGAGAGTCGTTCTTCAGCTTTATGTGGGTGACGCTGTCCTCCCCCCTGATGGCCTCGACGTCAACGCCCTCGATGACCTCGATCCTCTCGTTCTCGACCAGCTCCTGGAGCTCCGCCGCGTCGACGCTGTAGCCGTCGACGCCGGGGATCGCGTAGACCTTCCTTGCGATCTCGGACATCCTGAGCGCGTCCTCCACGGCCTCGTGGCCGGACCCCACGACGGCGACGATCTTGTCCGCGAAGAAGGGGCCGTCGCAGATGGCGCAGTATGAGACCCCCCGCCCCTTGAACTCTACCTCACCTGGCACCCTCAGCTGCCTGCGCTGGATGCCTGTGGCGATGATGACCGCTTTCGCCTGGTAGACGCCCGTGCGGGTGAGCACCATCTTCAGGTCGCCTATGACGCTCAATCCCAGGATCTTCTCCGTCCTGAACTCGACGCCGAACTTCTCCGCCTGGGCGATGAAACGCTCCATCAGCTCTGCGCCGGAGATGCCCTCGGGGAAGCCGGGGAAGTTCTCTATCCTGTGGGCTTCGAGGGCCCTTCCCCCCAGTTTCCTTCCTTCGAGCAGCAGGGTCTTGAGGCCGTGGCGCGCGGTGTAGATGCCGGCTGTGAGGCCCGCGGGCCCCCCGCCCAGGATGATGACGTCGTAGACCTCCTCCACCATCGTGGACACCGATCCTAGGATTACCTCGATGGTCTTAGAAAAATAGTTTGTTCCGGCGGCGCATCGTGGCTACCTTGGGTACTCCTTTATGCGCTCCGCCATCTCCCGGAGCCGCTCCTGCACGAGGTGGTTTATGGCCCCCTCCTCGTATGTACCGTCGGGCCGCCTCTCCCCCGCCCTGACGCCGGTGAGGATCTCGATGCCCTCGTCGATGGTCCTGACAGGGTAGATGTGGAACCTGCCTGCCTTGATGGCTTCGACGACCTCCTCCTTCAGCATCAGGTTCTCCACGTTGCTCGCGGGGATGACGACCCCCTGCCTGCCGGTCAGCCCCCTCGCCTTGCAGACCTCGTAGAATCCCTCGATCTTCTCGTTGACGCCGCCGATGGCCTGGACCTCGCCCTTCTGGTTGACGGAGCCGGTCACCGCCAGGTACTGTTTGATGGGCTTGCCGGAGAGGGCTGAGAGGATGGCGTAGAGCTCGGCGCTGGAGGCGCTGTCCCCCTCGACGCCCGAGTAGCTCTGCTCGAAGACGAGCCTGGCGGAGAGGCTGAGGGGCTTGTCCTGCGCGTACCTCCCGTTGAGGTAGCCGCTGAGGATGAGGACGCCCTTGGTGTGGATGGGGCCGCCCATCTTCGCCTCCCTCTCGATGTCGATGATCCCGTCCCTCCCGACGGCGACGCTCGCGGTCACCCGGTTCGGCTTGCCGAAGCCGTAGTCGCCGAGGGAGAGCACGGCGAGGCCGTTCACCTGCCCCACCTTCTCGCCGTCGGTGTCGATGAGGAGGACGCCCCGGGCGATCATCTCCTCGATCTTCTCCTGGATCAGGTTGGATCGGTAGACCCTCTCCTCCAGGGCCCTGTCCACGTGCCTCTTAGAGATGTGCTCGGCGCCCTCCTCCGCGGCGTAGAAGCTCGCCTCCCGTATGATGTCCGCGATCTCGGCGAACCTCGTCGACAGCTTCCTCTGGTCCGCCGCCAGGCGGGCGCTGTACTCGATGATGGCCGCGATGCCGGAGGGGTCCAGGTGCCGCAGGTTCTCCTTGTTGCAGACGGTGCACATGAAGCAGGCGTATTTTTTGACGTTCTCCTCGTTCCAGTCCATGGTGGTGAAGTCGGCCTTCACCTTGAAGAGTTCCTTGAAGTCCCTGTCGAGGCTGTAGAGGAGGTAGTAGAGCTTGGGGCTCCCGATGAGGATCACCTTGGCGTCGAAGGGGATGGGCTCGGGCGTCAGGGTCTTCGTCATCGGGAAGCCGAGGCGCGCCTGGACCTCCTCGATCTCCAGCCTCTCATTCATGATCGTCCGTTTCAGGCTGTCCCAGGCGAGGGGGTTGGAGAGCAGGTCCTCCACGGGGAGGATGAGGAAGCCGCCGTTCGCCCTGTGGGCGGACCCGCCCCGGATCATGGTGTAGTCGGTGGTCAGGGCGCCGAACCTCGCCTCCTTCTCGATCATGCCGAAGAGGCGCTGATGGGTGGGGTTGAGCTCCATCACCACGGGGGCGCCCTCGCACTTTGAATTGTCCACTAGAAGGTTCACCCGGTAACGGTCCGTGGGGTCCTCCGCGAGCCCCGGGAAGGGGAAGGGAAGCTGGGGCTGCTGAGGCCGAGCCTGGCCCTTGCCCAGGATGACCGGGAGGTTGTCGAGGATGTCCTTCTTGACGTCTTCGAGGAACTCCCTCACCTCGTCGATGTCGCCGTACCTCTCCAGCAGCATCTGGAAGAGGTGTTCCATGGCGTAGGTCGCGACCTTCTTGTTCAGCTCCACGATTGCGGCCTCGGCCTTCCTCTCCAGCTCCCTGAACTGCCTCAGGGCGCCCCTCAGCTCGTCCTGCAGGGCCTCTCGCCTGCGCTGTATCTCGCTGCGCACATCGGGTGGGAGCTGCGCGAACTCCTGGTCGCTGACGGGCTTGCCGTCCACCACGGGGACGATCAGCAGCCCCACCGGCGACCGCTGGAGCAGGAAGCCCGCCTTGCGCGCCATGAGGCTCACCCTGTTGGTGAGCTCGGTGCGCTCCGCCTCGATGGCGGCCAGCGTCTCCTCCCGCCTCTTGGCGTACTCCTCGCTCTCGAAGGCCTTGGTCAGCGCCTTCCGCATCTCCGAGACGAACCACTCCATGTTCTTCTGGAACTCGGCGCCCGTCCCCGCCGGGAGCCGGAGGGCCTTGGGCCTGTAGGGGTCGTCGAAGTTGTTGACGTAGCACCAGTCGGGCGGGACCGGCCTCGTCTTGGCGAGCTCCTCCAGAAAGTTGACGATGGCGGTCTTCCTGCCGGTGCCGGGCCGGCCGGCGACGTAGATGTTGAAGCCCCGCTCCTTTATCTTAAGGCCGAACTGGAGCGCCTTGACGGCTCGGTCCTGCCCTATGATCTCCTTGAGCGGGGAGAGCTCGGCCGTCGAGCGGCAGTGCACGATGTCCTCGGGGGCCCTCCTCCTCACCTGCTCATATGAAAGCTCCACGACCATGATTCGATCACATTCGGACAAAGACTAATAGGAAGATGATTCGGGGGAGATTTAAATCTAGTAGTGGGGCTGCGGCCTCACTTGAACTTGCTGATGAGGTCGCTGAAGGTCAGGCCTTCCTTCACCTTCAGCGAGTAGTCCCCAGGCTTCTCGGCGATGAGGAACGCCCACCCCTTGTATTTGAATTTGGCGGCGAGGACCGCCACCCTCCTCGGGTAGTATCTGTGGATCTTGAGGAAGGCGTGGAGCTTGGCGACCTGGTCCCGCTTGTAGTAGGCGTAGCGCTCCTGGCTCTTGACCTCGAAGGCGAGGATGGCGTCGCCCTTGATGGCGAAGACGTCGGGCAGGGGCTCGCTGCTCGGGGCGCTGACGGGGACGCGGAGGGCCTCGAAGCCCGCCTCCCGGAGCTTCTGCACCAGCTCCCGCTCGGCGTCGTAGCCCCGCTTCTTGATCCGCCTCACCTCCTTCCTCGTCAGCGTCCGGGTGTACCGGCTCCGCTTCGGCTTGGCCCCCGCGAGGTCCCTGAGAGACACCGCCGCCGCACCTACTCGTCTGGCAGCCGGAGGGCGCCGGTTTCGAGGGGGGTGACCGCCAGCC
>Ga0180300_10000369_pt1 | contig 19330 bp, 19 predicted proteins | sample GuaBasSediGuay15_FD_121798 | JGI IMG/M metagenome (GOLD analysis project Ga0180300, IMG submission 121798) | Subseafloor sediment microbial communities from Guaymas Basin, Gulf of California, Mexico - Guay15, Core 4569-2, 21-24 cm | ecosystem: Environmental > Aquatic > Marine > Hydrothermal...
GGGTGAGGGTGACGAGGGCGACGCCGCCGAACATCTGGCAGGACGCCTGAGCGCCGTTCCTCTCAGCCCGCACGACGGGGGAGGCGACATCAACTCCGTCGGGCAGGAGACCCGCCGTGATGGCCTCGGCCACCCTCTCGACCTCGCCGCTGCGGGTCAGATCCCGTTCATGGGTGGAGATTCCGTGGGAGACGAGCACCTCGCAGCCCAGCTTCCCGCTGACGCGGTCGGCTATGACCTGCGGCAGGGCGCTGCTCCCCACGTTCCTGAAGGGACCGGGATGGATGTAGGGCACGATCAGCGCGGCCCTACAGCCGCCCGCCGCGTCGCGATAGACCAGAGAGTCGACATATAGGTCTCGGACCTCCCCCACGCGCGTGATCTGATCCTCCAACGGCCCATTCAACTCCTCCGCCCAAGCGAGGATGAAGGCCCTGAACAAGGGTATGAGCCTAAGCCTCTCGTGCGGCCCCCTCCACCTCATCAGCACCCAGAGCAGCAGCCGCACTCCGGCGGCCGCGATGGCAACGCCCACGGCGCCGAGGGCCAGCAAGCGCAAATTTGAGAAGGGAAGAAGGGCGACAGTAGCGAGGCAGAAGACCGGCGGCATAAACGCTGCCGCCAGATTCCTCCAAGGTCCTCGGGTTGAGAAGACGGGAACGATGAGGTGTCGCAGAAAGGTGTTGACTGCGATCGCGAATAAGGCGCCCCTCGCGAGGAGGTCGACGCCCCCCGTCAGGGCCACGGCAAGAGAGGAGAGGAGAGCCACCGCGACGTACACGATGCACGAGGCGTAGGAGAGTATGGTGAACCGCCTCGGCGTGAGGAGAGGGTCATCCTTGAACAGGAGGACCGCCAGGGCGTCAGACGCCAGGAGGGGGGCGGCCAGCCCGAGAAGGCCGTAGAGAGCGCCGCGGAGGATGGAAGCCGCACCCCATGCCAGCGCGAAGGTCAGGGCGCAGCCGGTCGTGGAGAGGGCCGCGATGGCCGCGATCATGGTCCGGTGGGAGGGAAAGGTGAAGAGGTATGAGTAGTACCTTATGATCCTGTCCGACGCGTCCCTACCGGTCCACACCCCGAGGCGCAGCCCCCATCCATATCAGCCGGAGCCCGTGCCAGGTGGCATCGAGCCTGATAGAACTAAACTTCGTAGCTTAAAATAATGCGCAAGCCCGAGGGGCCACGGAAGACTCAGGGAAAGAGGACGTGAGCCATGATCACCGCCATGATGAGCATGACGGCGCCCGCTATGACGAACTCGGGCTTTATCTTGACCCCGTGGGCCTCGTCCTGGAAGAACCGCATCAGCCCGGCGCTCGCCGCGGGCATGCCCGGCGAGCTCTCCCGTCTCCTCCTGCTCATGGACCGCCCTTCCATCCCTCCCTGTGCGCGATCTCAGTGAAAAACCTTTGTATATCAGAACGCGGACACGCCGGGAGGATCGATGGGGTGCCCTGAGCTGCCTGGTAGATAAAATAAGGGGAACTCGGAGCCGCAGAGGAGGTGCTGTAGCTAGTATCTCCTTCTGCTTCTTCCGCCGTATCTTCTATCTCTTCCGCCGAACCCGCCGCGACCGTAGTCCCTACGCTGCTCGAACTGCCTGCTCGAGAGGTTGTTGTCGAGGTTGACCTCCTCGAAGGGCGACTCCTCGGCCCGCTCGTAGCTGCCGAATCGGCCGAGATTGAGGCGCATGGAGCCCCTGAACAGGTTGACGTAGCCGTTCTTGATGTTCAGGACCTGCCCCTCCTCGACGTCGTCGATGGCGTCGTCCCAGAGCGTGAGGTAGATGCTCCCCGTGTCGTCGCCGACAAGAGCCTCAGCGACGCGATGGCTCGACCCATCGATCCTCGAAGAAACCTCGCGCGGCTCCGTCTTGGAGACGACCTTGACGATGGTGTATACCCGCCTAGAATACGAGTTCAGATCCCCGATCTTAACGAGTTCGACATTCTCATCCTCATGTATAGCCATTTCGTATTTTCTCTCGGTTTATGGGTGGCTAAAGAGCCGACGGCGGACCATATAAGGCTTGTGATGGGACGGCTCAGCCCCTCAGGAAGTCCGTCAGGTCGATCTGTTTGTGCTCATCCTCCTCGACGGCCTCCTCGGGGAAGATGGAGGCGATCTCATCCCTCACCAGCCTCAGCCTGTCGGCGTAGTACTCGTCGAGGCCGTACCTCTCCACCAGCTTCATGGCGGGGTCCAGGTACTTCTCGATGCCGCCCTTGTGGACCGTCATCGTCAGGGAGCCGCCGCACCTCAGGCAGGTGCCCCTGAGGGGGGGCCTCCTGTACCTGCGGTTGCATTTGACGCATCTGAAACCCTGGCTGGTGAAGGCGCGCAGGTTTCCCACGATGTCCTTCATGAAGTGGCTGGTCAGGACGCGCAGGGCTACGGCCTTCACGTCCACCGCCTTCAGCTTCTCCGACAGCTCCAGCTGGCTCTCCAGCTTTTCGAGCATCGTTTTGAGGCTCGTGTAGGCGCCTTTGTGGGCGCCGGCGTTGATGTCGGAGCAGTCCTCAGTGTAGCCGTGACCCTGGAATTGGGCCTCGGTTCCGAGCCGTTTCCCGATGGTGTCGATGATGGTGCCGTAGACGCCGGGGCTGGCGGCCTCGTCGCAGAGCCTGTAGAACTCGGGCGGGTAGCGGGGCATGACGTCGACGTTGTGCGCCTCCTTGTCCACCTCGCTCGGGTTGATGACGGGGATCACGAAGAGGGGAGCGTCCATCAGCCCTCCCATCTGATCGGGGAGAAACTCTCGGCTGAAGTTGAGCAGCGGGTCGAGGCCGAGCATGATGGCGTCCTCATCGCCGTCGCAGTTCCTCCGCTTCGCCGCGTGCCAGAGGGGGTGCGCGTAGCAGACCCGGGTCTTGGTGTAGCCGATGACCCTGCCGACGACGGCCGCGGAGGTGTGGGGCGCGAGGCCCAGCACGAGGCGGCCCACCAGCTCCGAGCGATCCCTGATGCCATAGAAGGCATCGATGCCATAGAACTGGGTCAGGAGGTCGTCGATGAACCGGGAGACCTTGACGAGGTGGTCCCCGCACTCCTCGGGGAGGACGACGTCCTGCACCTTCAGCTCCAGCATCTGTTCGGGGGACTGGAGGGGCGCGCCGTCCTTGTCGTGGGTGTAGCCGAGCGCCCTCAGCCTTTCGACGGGGACGCCGACCTCGCTGGGCTTGAAGTGGGTGAGGGGGGCGTCGGTGATGTCGAACCTGATGGTCCCATCCTTGAATACCGAGAGGTCGTATCGGGCCCGCAGCAGCCCCTTCCCGAGGGGCTCCGGCAGCCGTTTCTTGTTCATGAGGCGCTTGACGCCCTTGAACCGCTGGGGAAGGGTGCCGCCCACGTGCTTCCAGGCCCGCTCCATCATCTCCCTGACGTCGATGGCCGCGTTGGTGTACGCCACGGCGTCCACCTTGCACACGGGGCAGACGCCGCCGTCCAAGGCCCTGCCGCAGCGGGGGCACCTCCACTCGGTGACCGTCTCCGCTCCACAGTCCGGGCACCGCACGCCGAAGGACCGGGCGCCGCACTTCGGGCACCGCCGGTTGATGATCTCGACGGAGACGGCGCGGCCCTTCTCCGTCTTCAGGATGTCCCGTTGGGGTCCTCCGGCGCTCTCTATGGGGAAGAGGCCGTGGACGTAGGGCGACATCTTCCGCTCCTTCGCCTTCTCGGGGCGGCCCATCCTAGCGCCGACGTAGACCGGCGCCTTCTCCCTCACGTCCAGCCCCGAAAGGCTGCGGACGATCTCAATGGGCGTCTCTTCCTCAACCTCGACGTACAACCTGCCGAGGGCGAGGCACCGCTCAAGGATGGGCGCCGCCTCGGAGAGAACGACTCCCCGCTCCGAGACCCTGTGGGGGACGAGGAGGCTCTCAAGGGTGGCCTTATCCGTTTCGTCGAGGAGGGCCTCGACGGGCTCCGAGTCCGGCCAGGCAGCCGCGAGGTTCTCCCTCAGCCGGAGGAGCGCCTCCCTCGAGACCTCGGACCAGAGGTAGGTGTACCTCGGATGGAGGGGGACGCCGAGATCGGATACGGCCAGCGCCTCCTGAGGGGTTGGGGTGGCGAAGGTGCGCAGGAACTCCTCCAGCCGCGGGGGCGGTACGCCGCTCTTCTCCGCGAAGGCCTGGATGCCGACCGCCTTGACGGCGCTGTTCAGGTCCAGGCGCCACTGGTTCTCGTCGTAGCCCGAAGGTAGTAGGTTCTTGTTGTTCTGGATGAAGTCGCCGGCGTTGATGAGAACGTCGCCCAGCGAGAGGATGGTGTCCACGGACCCTGCCAGCCGCTCCGCCTCCTCGACGGATTCCACTCGGAGGACCGATCCGTCCCTCAGCTTCACCACCGGCGGCTCGATGGAGTCGACGGGGGTCACCGCGGCGGACTTGCCGGGCAGCTCGATCCTGAGCTGGACGCCGGTGGTCAGGAACCTGTTGAGGATGATCATGGCCGCGGGATGGACGCCCACAGCCGCCAGGCCGGTGTTCCTGGCCCGGCCGTATCTGAGCCGGAAGCCTCCGACCCTGTGGGGGAAGGAGAAGACGGGGCGGCCGACGATGATCTCCTCCATGAAGCCGGCCGTCGACGCCGAGGCGTTCGATCCGATGTTGCCCAGCCTTGAGAGCCACTCCCAGCCCTCCAGTCCGAGCCTCTCGCAGATCCCGCAGAGCTTCCTAGCCCGGCCGATGACGCCGTCGACAACCACGATGAGAGCGCCCCCCCTAAGCCGGTTCGTCTCTATGCCCGGGATGTCGCGGAAGCTGGACGCCTCGTAGGGGTCGGTGCCTATCCCCGTGGCTTCGACGGGGAGGTTCCTGATCGCGAACTCTATGTCCTCGTCGGTCACGTGGTACTGGAATCTGCGGACGTAGCGCTCGTAGAGGCGGACCTCCTCCATGAACCGCTTGACTGCCTCCTCAGAGGGCTGAAACCTGTCGAGGCCGAGGCGGCGGCGCACGAAGTCCGCCACCACCAGGGTCAGGGCCTGGGCTGTGCCTCCGGCCGGACGTATGGGGCCGGCGAAGTAGACGGCGAGGTACTGGCTGCGGTCAGGGTTCTGCTTGATCTTTATCTCGGGGATACCCTGGATGGGCGCGATGGTGACGCCCTCGGTCATGATGGCCAGCGCGGTCCGGATGGCCTGGTCGGCGGCCTTCTCCCGATCGAACTTCCCGAATCGCCCGTAGACGATCTCCTCCGCGACCTTGAAGGCCATCTCGCGGCGGTCCATCGCCTCAAGCTCTCTCATCCGCTCGCCGATGCCGGGGGGGCCGATGAGCTTCTCGATGCGCTCGGCGATATCATGGGTTATCTCCGGCTCGGGGACGAGGGCCGGGTCGAGCCCCTTCTCCTTAGCCCTTCTCGCCACCTCGTAGAGCCGTTCCAGCTTGCCCTGCAGCTCTGAGAAATACTGTTGATACTCTGGCGACATCCGCAGCTTCTTCAACACAGCCTCCCCATCGCTATCTGTCAGGGCTGTGTATCCTGCAGAGCATGACGGTCGACCATCGATCCTTCTCCTTGCCCGTCGTGGCGGTGTACGCCTTGGAGGCGATCCTGCTGCGCTTCACGACGCACGCATCGCACCGCGGGTGCCTCATGTCGGAGGGGCCGTCGCACTCCCCGCAGTTGAGGAGCAGGGTCTCCCCCAGGCCGCGGAGCGTCGTCCACGAGTACTCGTTCTCGTCGTAGACGGGCTCGAAGTCGGGCCAGATGTTGTACATATCAGGTTTCATCAGCGCCTTCTTGAGGGCGCTGAAGAAGCTCTCGAAGGACGTCAAGCTATCACCTTCTCACGGAGATATGTTCGTGACTATCTCGTATATCCTTTCCCTCACCTTGTCGGTCTCCTCGACGAGGGTCCCGGTGACGACGATGTCCGCGCCCGCCTCCGCGGCCGCCCTCGCGGCGGCGCCGTCCCTGATCCCTCCGCCCACGATGAGGGGCACCGACAGGTGGCTCTTGACGAGCTTGATCATCTTCGGCGGCACGGGCTCCTTCGCGCCTGACCCCGCCTCGAGGTAGACGAAGTGCATGCCGAGGGCTTCCGCCGCCAGACTGTACCCCAGCGCCAGCTCGGGATGGTCGTAGGGTATGGGGCGGGCCTGGCCGACGAAGCCGGCGGCTCCGCCGTCGCCGATGATGATGTAGCCGAGGGAGAGGGTTTCGAGGCCGTAGCGCCTGACGAGGCGGGCGGTGAGGGCCTGCACGTCGATGAGGTAGTAGGTGTTGGAGGAGTTGAGGAGGGACATGAACCAGATGGCGTCGGCGTAGCGGCTCACCCCTGTGATGTTGTTGGGGAACAGGATGATGGGCACATCCACGTGCGCCTTGACCTCCTTCACAACGGCGTCCAGATCCGCGTTCGAGGCCAGGGTTGAACCACCGATCATGATGGCGGCTGTGCCCGCCCTCTCCGCCTCCTGGGCGACGACGACGCAGTCGCTTGACCTGGTTTTCTCCGGGTCCAGAAGGGTCATGTGGATAGCCCCGTCTTCCCCGATCTTCTCTATCAGGTATCGTTCCACGCTCTCAGGCAACGGGGGTCTCCTCCTTGCTCTCCGCTCCGTAGTAGCTGTCCACGAAGAGGCAGTAGGCGTCGACCTCGGCCATCTGGGGCTGAATGGAGAAGGCGGCGTTGAGGCCGCAGTTCCCGCAGACGACCGTGACCTGCCCCCGCTTCCTGTTTATGGTAGCCTTGACCGTGTTCTTGCCGCATCTAGGGCAGAGGTAGAACTCCGGCAGGGTCCTCCTCACGATCTTGACTACCTTCCTCCGCCGACGCCCCAAGTCTCCAACACCCAAAGTCCCGAGGGTTATATCAACCTGTGACGGAACTAAGTCTTAAGATTAGTGGAAGACGCCTCTTATGCTCGTTAGCCCTCACCCTGTCGAGGACCCGCTCCACCGTCGAGGCCTCCACATCCAGCTCATGCGCGATCTCGGCTACGGCCATCCCCCGCTCCCATCCGTACAGGATGAGGTCGAGGACGGCGTATTCGATGCCTAGCTCTCCCTCGTCGGACTGCCCCGGCCACAAGCCCGCGGTGGGCGTCTTCTCTATAATCCTCCGGGGGATGCCGAGATGGCGGGCCAGCTGTCTGACCTGGGTCTTGTATAGGTCCGCGAGGGGCATGAGATCCACGCCGCCGTCGCCGTACTTCGTGAAGTACCCCGTCAGCCACTCCGTCTTGTTGGAGCTCCCGATCACCATGCTCCTGAGGGCGTTCGCGTAGTGGTACGCGATGGTCATCCTCACCCGCGGTTTGACGTTCCCCCAGGAGACCCGGTCCGAGGGGTCGTAGAGGGGGAGCAGCGACCGCATCACATGTAATACGGGCGTGATTTCGACCACGTCACATGTAACCTCAAACATCTCGGCGAGCTGCATCACATCCGTGATATCACCCTCCGGCTTGATGTCACGCTCGGGCATCGTGACCGCTCGCACCCGATCCCTGCCCAAGGCCTCAACGGTTAGCGCCAGCGTCACGGCGGAGTCGATGCCGCCGCTGACGGCCACCACGGCACCCTCCAGCCCTGATATCGAGACCTGCTTGGAGATGAACTTCGAGATCCGCTCCGCGACGGTTGGGGCGTCTATAACCAGAGCATCGCTGGACAACATCGCGTTGTTTTACCGCTGCACAGGTTTAAGCGTTTTTCATTGATGTGATTACATTATCTTGTTAAAATAGTTAGATTATTCATTAATTTTTAATTACTATATGCAATATTTTACGTCTATGCCTCTGAGTAACTCGACGATAGACATATTTCCTCGCGTATACAGTTTTGTATACAAGGAGCGCCAAGTGTGGGGGCGTTGTGATTGGTTGAAGATGCCACCTTTGAGGGGGTGAAAGACCTTAAAGAAGTCCTGGATCGATCATTTAGGGACCCGATAGCAGGTATTTTATTAAAATATAGTAATCTAACAAAAACTCAGTATGAAACGTTGATAATAGACCTTATATCGAGTTCGATTTCTGATATTGACCTTACTTACGAAGAAAGGGCGCTCTTTAGGTCTAAAAGAGTTAGTAGAGGCTCGTTTAGCCGTACTTTATCTCAGGCCAGGAGGAACATCATCTCGGCAATATACACGATACTACTCCTGAGCTATGTGGGCGTCTTCGAGGGGGCGCCCTTCGATGAATATCAGATCCTAGCAGAGAAGTTGAGGGAATACGTCGAGTTCATACATGAATCCGATCCGGGACGCGCGTCAAATGTTTTAAAAAGAATTGAAGAAGAGTTGATGGAGGGGGTTAGACGGCTCGCGGACCCGAAAAGCCTCAAAATCACGTGATATCACACTACATCACATGAGACAGGGCCACCAAAGACTGGCCGGGGGCTATGCCCCCGTCACCAGGGGGCACAAACTTATGATATAGGACGTTCAGTCCCTGCTCTGAAATCCGATCGATTATTTCATTTGTAATATACTCGTTTACGAACACCCCGCCAGATAAGGCGACCGTTTTAATGTCGCTCTCAGAGGCCGCCGCGAGGGCCATTTCAGCCACACCCAGAGCCAAATATCTCTGTCCAAACGCCGCAAGGTCGCATACTTTCATCTTATTCATTAATCCCGCAAGATTATACAGGAATTCACTGGTTTTAAGGATGTAAACGCCGTTTTTAACCTCTATTTCGGGATCCATGTTGAGGTGATCGGGTCTTCCCCTGGCTGCTGCCGCCTCCACCCGTATCGCGGGCTCTCCCTCGTAGGTTCTACGATAACAAAGGCCGGTTAAAGCAGCGATGGCGTCCAAAAACCGTCCAGAGCTGGAGGTTCTAATAACGCGTGAGTCCCTGGCCTGCCTGAGAATCAATCTAAGCTCCGTTTCCCCATGTGGGAGGCCCTTTTTGATGTGATTTTCTGTGATATCACATATCTCCTCGTCTGATGCGGTTGGCGTGAGAGCGGATATCAGCATTCTTAGGGGGTAGTAGGTGCATAGATCACCCCCAGGCATCGGCAGGTACTCAAGATGGCCCACCCTTTCGAACTCTGAATAAGTCGATTTTAGGACCTCTCCGCCCCAAATAGCCCCATCTGTTCCGTATCCTACGCCGTCCAGCGCGATGCCTATGATGGGTTCATCTGGGGGTATTTTATGTTCTGCGGCTACTGCCGTTATGTGCGCGTGATGGTGCTGTGATTTCACGAGGGGCGCGCCGGTCTCCTGTGATATCTCGGCCGCGAGGTGTGATGTCATGTAACCTGGGTGGAGGTCACACCCTATCACATCGGGGTTACGCGTGATATTCAGCAGCCTTTTGAAGACGTCGAGGGCGTTTCGCTCGAATTCCAGGGACTCTATGTTGGTGATGTCTCCGAGGTATTGAGTCATGAAGCTCTTTCCGTTATGGGTGATGGCGCCCGCGTTCCTCAGCTCGGCGCCCACGGCGATAGAGAGCCCCCGCTTCAGGGGCACATCGATGGGGTCGGGCACGTAGCCTCTCGATCGTCTGAGGAAAGTTTTGTGGCCTCGGATTATCCTGAGAACGGAGTCGTCACACCGGTTTATGATCTCCCGGTTGTGGAGCAGAAAATAGTCTGCGATGCCACTGAGTTCGCTCAGCGCAGATTCGTTTGTGATAGCCATGGGCAGCCCCGGTTTGTTCCCGCTGGTCATTATGAGGGCGGGCAGCCCGAGGCGCCTGAACAGCATTAGGTGTATTCCGGTGTATGGTAGCATCACTCCGACCCGATCCAGGCCGGGAGCGATCAGCCCGGATAATGCGCCGCCACGTTTCTTCTTCACGAGCACAATCGGCCGCTGCCAAGACTCTAGGACGGTCTCCTCCTCCCTGGTGGGCGACGCGTAGCTCCTCACCGCTTTCAGGTCCGGCGACATCAGCGCGAAGGGCTGATAGGGGCGATTCTTCCGCTCACGAAGCTTCTGAACGACATCGTCATCAGTAGCGAGAGCCGCCAGGTGCACGCCCCCGATGCCCTTGACGGCGACCACGTGTCCCGCCCTCAGCAGCTCGGCGGCGGCCTCGAAAACGTCGTCGACGCGCATCTCTGAGCCGGCGGCGTCGTACAGGGTCATCTTGGGCCCGCAGAGGGAGCAGGTGATCCCCTGAGCGTCGAAACGGCGGTCCATCGGGTCGCGGTATTCAGCCTCGCAGTATCGGCACATCGGGAAGGCGTCCATGTGGGTGCGCTCCCGGTCGTAGGGCAGCGACCTTATGGCGGTGAACCGCGGCCCGCACCAGGCACACGCCGTGAAGGGGTACTCAAACCACCGGCTCTCAGGGTCACCCATGTCCTTGACACAGTCGGCGCATATCCCGATGTCGGGGGGGAAGATTCCGGAGGCGGCCCGCCCCCGGCTCTGGCTCCTGTCTATCTTGAACTCCTTGAACCGGCCTCGGTAGGGTTGGTATACGACGTGTATCTCCTCGATCTCCGAGACCGCCGGCGCGTCCTCCTCAACCTCGCGGATGAACGCCTCGATCTGGCTCGGGGTTCCCTCGACGACCACCTCCACGCCGGCGTCCCCGAGGTTGATGACGTGGCCGGTCAGCCCGTTCTTGACGGCTTTGCGGTAGATGAAGGGCCGGAACCCGACGCCCTGGACCCTGCCGGTGATGTGGAGCTCCGCCTCCAGCCTTCCGCTCTCCTGCAAAGGCATCCAGAAGCTATACACGCGATGATTATTAAACTCTGAGCTTAACGCTTACCAAGAAAGAAAAATTGAGAAACGTATAAGCTGAAACAGGGTTTGTTTTAATCTCGTTACATAGAAAACCGTAAAATAGTTCGCCGCGAAATAGAGCATAGTTGAACACGTTTAGACCGTGATGAGGTTTGGAGCTCCTGTTCGCCACCGCGTCGCTCCTCGCCGTGACAGTAGCGGCATCCTTCATCTATTACCGCCGTATCAAGCAGGCCCAGGGCGAGTATGAGGCTGCTAAAGACCTGGTCAAGGGCATAACCCTCGGTTTCACCAAGCAGCTCGCCAGGTTCACGGGCGTTGTCAGGCGGATCGAGGAAGAGGCGGCGGATGCGCAGCAAGCGGCGAGGGAGGCTATGAAGACCAGCGATGAGGCTCTCGTCGTCGCGCGCGAGGGGTTGGAAGAGACGAGGAAGATCGTCAGCAGACTCGCGGAGACCGAGAAGGCGGTGGAATCTGTGAAGAAGGAGATCCAGAGGCTAGCGAAGGCCCCTCGGCAGCCCGCGGCCCAGCCAGAGGTGGGAGCGCCCATCCCCATCCAGCAGGACGCCGTCCTCGACCAGCTCACGGGGACGGAGCTTGAGGTCCTCGCAATCATAGAGGAGATGGGGGAGGGATCGGTTCCCCAGATCAGGGAGCGGATCAAGAAGACGCGGGAGCACACGGCGCGCCTCCTCAAGAAGCTGTACGAGAAGGGGTTCATCGACAGGAACACGAGCAGCATGCCCTACAGGTACTACATCAGGAAGGAGATCAGGGAGATCATACAGCAGCGGAAGAAGAGGATGAAGGTCGCGGTCTGAGCCCCGCCCACAAGCATTTATACGCGGCGAAGGAAAGAGACGGAGTAGAGCCCACATGAAACCCATCAGAATAGAGGATGCACCGCGCCTGAGCCCCCTGGAGGGCGTCGAAATGGCCATCCTGGGGAGCGGGGAGAGGATGACCCTCATAAAGATGGTCATCCAGCCGGGCGCAGTCTTCCCGAAGCACGCGCACCACAACGAGCAGATCGGCACCTGCTTGGAGGGAGAAGGAGAGCTCACATCCGGAGGAGAGACGCTCAGGGTGGAACCGGGCGTCTCATGGACGATCCCCGCCAACGAGCCCCACAGCTTCGTTGCCAAGGGGGACCAGCCAGTGATCATCGTCGAGGCCTGGAGCCCGCCCAGAGAAGACTACCTTGCCATGGCTGGGAGCCGGTAGCTCGCTGGTCGCTCCTCATCACCCATCGGTCGGAGCAGGACAGCTGTGTCGGAAAATCTGAGGCCCGTCCTAAAGAGGATAATCGAGGCAGGCTACCAGCTGAGCGCCGACGGGTTAGAATACCTCAGAACCCTTGAAAAGGGCACCCGCGAAGAACTCATGAGGCGCGCGATCCAGAGGGCGAACGCCAGCCCAGACGAACTCTATGTCCTAGACCAATCCTTCCTCCAATCCGTCGTCGAGGAGACGAGGAAGAAACCTGAGGCACGGAGACCCCTCACGGGGAAAAAGCGGGGACGACCCCTGGCGAGCGAGTACGACGCACAGCTGGAGGTTGTGGAGGATCACCCGGCGGAGCCAGCGGGCGGCGTCGAGGGCTTCGTGGAATACTTCCGCAGCCGGTACAAGAAGATGGAGGGGATCCTGCGCGAGCGGATGGATGTGAGAGACGCCGTGACGATAGGCCGGGCCCTCAAGATGCCCCTGAAATCGACGGTGAAGGTCATCGGCATCGTGACCCGAAAAAGAGCTAGAGGCCACCGCCTATTCATCGACCTAGAAGACCTGGAGGACTCCATCACGGTGATGGCCTCCGACGAGGAGACGGTCAGGAAGGGACTCTCGATCTTGGAAGACCAGGTCATCTGCGTCGAAGCTCTCAAATACCGGCAGGACCTGCTCATCGCAAAAGACTTCATCTGGCCCGACGTCCCCAGCAAGACCCCGAGGAGGTCGGAGATCCCCCTATGTGCCGCGTTCATATCCGACCTCCAAGTCGGGAGCAAGCTCTTCCTAGACGACCTCTTCGACCGATTCCTCAGGTGGATGAATCTGGAGGTGGGCCCGCCGGAGTCGCGGAGGCTCGCGGCCAGGGTCAAATACGTGATCATCGCCGGCGACCTAGTGGACGGGATCGGCGTGTACCCCGAGCAGATGAGCGAGCTGGCGATCACCGACATCCGGGACCAGTACGAGGCCGTGGCCGCCCTGCTCTCCAAGCTCCCCGACTACGTCGAGATAGTCGTCATACCTGGGAACCACGACGCGGTCCGCAAGAGCCTGCCTCAGCCGCCCATCTCAGAGGAGTACGCGAAGTCACTACACCAGGATGAGCGGATCCACATGTTGAGCAACCCGAGCCGGCTGCGCCTCAACGGGGTCGAGGCCCTCATCTGCCACGGGAAGGCCCTCGATGACGTCCTCTCTCAGACCCCGGGGCTGGACTTCCACGCGCCGGTGAAGGGGATGGAGCTCCTCCTCAGGTGCCGGCATGTGGCGCCGATATACGGCGCAACGACGCCCATAGCCCCGGAGAAGGAGGACCGACTGGTGATCACCTCGGCGCCTGACATCTTCCAGATGGGGCACGTCCACATCTACGGCTCTAAGAGGTACAAGGGGGTCACCATGATAGCCTCGGGCGCATGGCAGGGGCAGACCTCGTTCCAGAAGAGGATGAACCTGATCCCGACGCCCGGCATCGCCCCCATCGTCGACCTTCAGACTCACCAGGTCGCTGCCCTCGACTTCAACAGGCTGGGCGGCTGACCCCGCGAGCGATGAGCCCCGCGACCCTCACGGGCTCGGGGATCCTGCATATCAACGCCGAAGACCGGAGCACCTCCTCCGCCCAGCGCGCTGAGCCGCCAACCACCTCGAAGTATACCGGCGGCTCTCCGGGCCGAGAGACGGCCTCGTGAACGCCGCCCAGGCGCTCTACAATCCTCCAGCGCGCCATCCAATCCTCGAAATGTTTCTTCAGAGCCAAAAACATCGCGTCGTTGTCCGGCTTCTCACCCGAGTATACGATGACCGGGGCGTTCGTCTCCTGGTGAATTATTCGTGGGTCGATGATGTTGAAGCCGGCGAAGGTTATGCCGCCGAGGATGACCGCGTCAACGGCGACGCCCTCAAGCATGTTCAACAATTTCTCGGTGGCGTCGAGGCCATCCACCGCGATGCGCGAGAGCTTCACGGCCTCGATCCGGTCGGAGGCCATCTCCACGCAGCAGAGAACGCTGTGGGAGGCCTCCCTCTGGAAGGCCTTAAAACTCCCATCCTCCACGCCGGCCAAGCACAATTCGTTTATGGATCTGTTCGCTGTTGGGGTCAATATTTCTCCAGCTTGCCGTGTATCTCGGATCTTATCAGGAACTGGGGGTAGAGGGTTCGGGGGACCTCCACGGTCCCGGCGTGGATGATGATCCGCTCTATGTGCTTCAGGGCGTCCTTATCCACATCTTTCTCGAAGACGATGTGGCCTGTGTTCTCTATTCTGAACGGTCCCACCTCCCGCTTAAGGCCTATGATGTCGCGCTTGGAGAGGGTGATCTCCCCGTTGTTCCTGAGGACGAAGTGGCCGTTGTTCGACCCGTTCCCCTTCCCGTTGCCACCGTTAAATCCGTTGTTCGCGGCGTCTATGAACTCCTTGAGGGCGGCGTTCACGATGTCGGCGACCCGCTTGCCATCCTTCTTAGCCATCGTGAAGACCTCGTGGTAGAGCTCGACGTCGAGGCCGCGGATGGCGACGGTCTTCCTGGGCGCGGTGGCAACCTCCAAAAGTTTACTTGTTAACATGTTAACAAGTAATCTTATAAGATTATCGGCGGGGATGTAAGACCGCCAACCTTGCGGTTAATTTTGGGGAGGTCTGATGACGGATACTATGCCGGATAATATGTTGCGTCGCTCGAATAAAAATCGGTCGCCGAAGTTATCGTCAATAGATGAGCGTAACTTCGGTAAGTATGTAGAGCTGTATCGCAGGTTATTATTATTAAATGAGAGGAACAACCTGGCGACGACGCTCAAGAACATTCAGGAGTTGCTCTCTTTCAGCGAGAAGATCTTCTCATCATCCGCGGTGGCCGAGGCCTTCCTATACTTCTGTCTCCACGGAGCTGCGACCGCCCTAGTTCTACAGACGGAGTTGAACATGGCTGAGGCGACGGTCTACAGGGCTATAAAGAGGCTCAGGACCCTCGGCATCATCAACCCCGCCATCAAGGTCTCCAAGATAAAGAACTCGAAGGGCGGGCCTCGGCCCACGGTCTGGGCGCTAGAGGGCGCCTCCACGGAGGAGATATCCCGGGCGCTCAGGCTTCACTTCAAGACCCTAAGCCCAAAATACCGAGTCGCGGAGGAGGTGGCCCAGACTATTCTCGATGAGTACATGAGCAGCCGCAGCATTCAGGAGATCTCATACAAGGAGATCCTCATTCACATCAAGGAGATGCGCATCCCCTTCAGGGCTCCCGATGTCGCCGACCTAGCGGCGCAGTACCTCCTAGAGAGGGGAATCAAAGTTTGGAGATGACCACAGAGCCCTTTTTATTTTAGGCTGTAGTACAGGACGCCGTTTCTCAATTCTTCTTCAACTTCCCCTCTGTTTCTCAGGTAGATGAGGTGCGCCAAGGTCTCGGCAGCCGCCATACGTTTTATCCAGAAGGGCATAAGGGGCCAGGGGCGACTGTCCCATGAGATTTTGGATGAGACCTCGAAAACCGTGCATTTCCTCCTCCTAAGGGCTTCCTTGATCTCGCGGCACCTTCTCTCATGGTGCCGTATAAGTGCCTCAACTCTTCCCTCAAGGTTCTTGAATTCATGTTCGTGAGCGGGGAGAACGAGGTCCACGGGGAGGCCGCGAAGCTTCTCTAGGGAGTTCAGGTAGTCTCCTAAGGGGTCCACCTTTTCATAGGTGTGGGCGCTGACGTGCGATGTGATCTGCGGCAAGACATGATCTCCCGAGAAGAGGTGCCGGTGTTCCATGTCGTATAGGCAGATGTGCTCCGGGGCGTGCCCCGGGGTCCAGATCACCCTCAGCCGCGAGCTCTCCAGCTTCAATAGGTCGCCGTCGCTCAGCGTCTCATCGATGGGGATGGGGGCGGGGCGGCGTCTGAAGGCGAGTTCAAACCGGCTTAGGAGCTTGAGGAGGCCCGCGCCGCCAAGGCGTTTCATCTCTTCCCTCATCTCCTCATATCTGCTTTTGTCCCTGGCTTCCCTTTCCCTCAGGATCTCCACGGCTTTCTCATGAGCGTAGATCCTGGCATCGGAGACGGTCTTGATGTGGTCCACTAGCCCCACATGGTCCCGATGTAGATGAGTCAGAATGACCCGTTTCAGGTCCGAGGTCTTGAGTCCTGCCTTCGTTAATTGGTCCTTCAGGGCGGATCGGGCTTCCCCGGTTCCCACCCCCGTGTCTATGAGTGTCGCGTCGTCAACAAGCAGGTATGAGTAGGTATAGCCTAGGGGGTTGTACCTCATCGGGATCTCAAGCTGCCAGACCCCGTCCGCGATTCTCTTCAACGCTCTTCCTCCCCATACCGATTATTCTCTATTTTTGAGCGGGACGTTGCTCATCTCCGCCATCTCGGCCGCGTTGGCTTCGAATCACTCGACGGCGACGCGTCTATTCTCCATTTCCTCCGCGCACGGTGACTTCCAGATCAACTCGCCTTCCATAGATAAAAAGGCGGTAGATTGGCCATCACTTTGTAAGGACCGCGCAGTAATTTGCACCATCGACGTATATTTTCTTGATCTCCCATCCTGCGGGTCGAACGACCTCTCGCACCTTCTCTTCTCCAACCATCAGAAGGTCGAACCAGTCGTCAAACTCACCTTGAAAGCCGATCCTTATGGTGACCAGTCCCGGCGGACGACCCCTCCTCCTGTTCTGCTCATGATATGCAAAATGAGCCGGATTATCGGTCTTCAAAGGATCCCTAGAGGCGGCGATGATCCGGCCATCCTCCGTAGTGACCCGGTGAAGCTCCTTGAGCACATCTCTAGTCTGCTGAACGTCTCCCGCGATGCCGAAGTTGTTGCCGAACATCACGACGGTGTCGAAGTGACCGGCGGGGAACTTCAGACCTCTGACGTCCATCAATCGACAGTCCTTGACCCCTCGGAGACTCGCCACTTTCAGAGCCAAAGGCGAGATGTCGATGGCGATAACCTCAAGACCCCTGCGCTGTAGCCAGAGCGCCACTCTCCCAGCGCCGCAGCCCACATCGAGAACCCTGCCCCGAGCCTCCAGAATGGCTTGCCTCTCGAACTCAGGCCAACGAGAGTAGTCGAGGAAGTAGCCTTCAGCGCTCAGGGCCTCCATCAAACCGTCGTCGCGCTCGATCACATACTCGGCTTCGCCCTCTGAATGATACTTCATCAAGGCTTTGCCGAAGACATCCCGCATCTTGCTCAATGGATCCAGTAGTCACATATTTAATGATTTAACCTGAAACGCTCGGCATAAATCGCTACGACATCAAGGCCGTCGAGCGCCTAATTTCGCTCGAAGTTCTTCCGCGGCTCGATGCGCCTCTCTCAGAGGCTCGGGGAGACGGCCGCGCCTGACCATCCTCCGCACGATCCCTATGCTGGTTTCGAGGGAGATGTTATGGCCGACTGAAACATAGATCGGGTGTCGGCCGCCAATTGACAGTTTCGCGCCTATGACGCGGTCTCCGTGGAGGAGAGGTGTCCAATCCCCCCTCGGCGCCCCCACAGCGCCCCACAGCCGCCTCCTGGCGACGCCGATCGTGGGCACTTCCAGGTCTAGGCCGACGTGAGATGCGAGGCCGCACCCCCGAGGGTGGGCGACGCCGTGGCCGTTCACCAGCAGCACATCGAACCCCGAGACGCGCTTGGCAGCGGCTTCGACGGCGGGGGCCTCCCTGAAGGCGAGGTATCCCGGTATGTACGGGAAGCGGACGTCGATCGTCGCCGACGCCGAGTCCACCACCTCGAACCGATCATCTAGGACGATACAGGCCGCGTATGCTTTGTCCCCGGCGTAGGCGACGTCCACACCGGCGATCAGCTCGGCGCCGCTCAGTCGGTCCTCCTGAACGACCCGATCCGACATCACCCTTTGGAACTCCAATAGCCGCAGCAGCGGTCTATCCGTCGAGAAGTCGCGGAACACCTTCCAGACGGGAGGAGGGCTCTTCACGACCTTCTCCGCCGCGTCTCTTAACTCATCTCGTTGAAGGGCCTCCGAGACTGCTCGGGCTGCGCGCCTATCGCCGAGGGCATCGGCCAGGTCGATGGGCGTGGAGACCCAGCCCTGCGGGATCTGATCGATGAGGCCGCGAAGGGCCTGGTAGAAGTCGACGCGCGCCGCCATCAGATTATACTGAATAGTCTCTACACAAAAATACACATGGACTGAGTTAGTGAGGTTTATGTCGCCCTATTGATTTTCCTTTAATTAAAATTTGTCGAGTCTCTTGTCGGAGAAAATCCTAGACGCTTGCATTGTTCTACCATCTCTTTCGACTCCAATATGTCCTTGATTAGAGAGATCGGTAAAGTAGACGTCTCATGAAGAGGTTTGCCTTCACTTGGACGCGTGGGTTTTCCTATCAGTTTAATATTCGTCGCTACGCCTATCAAAAGTGGAGATGCTCCCTCCCGTTTAAGAAAAACAGGACCACCACTTGCACCAGGTGCTCCTGCAGTTTTCATTTGAATAGATAAGCCTTGAAAACCAATTATTCTTCCGCGCATTCCTATGGGAATAGGGGCAGGCGTTCCATCTTCATAATAAGCATGAGTCTGTTCGGGAAAACCAAGATGTACTACCTCAGAGTTCTTCATAATTTTTGTCTGAGTAACCCAGTGGTCCTCTCCAATTATTCTTACATCTAGTCTTTTTAATAATGCATCTGGGAAAGGAATCGCTGCTAGGTCCAGACCAGCAGGATGAGGAATCCACTTTGCTCCCGCTTCTTCAAGAGCTGCTAAGGGAATGGGTAGCATTTTTTTCTCTTTTGTAGGCATCATAACAACCAGAGAATCTTTGTCAATAACATGTTTTGCACTTACAACGTATATTATTTCATGATAGTGTATTAGAAAAGCAGAACCCACTATATCCTCTGGTCCAGATGCTGGTTCTCGTAATATTGGAAATGTGGTTTTTCGCCAATGTTTAGGTAACCATTTATCCGTTTCTGATCCCTTCACGAGTCTAGCCATAATACTCGTGCTCCTCCACTTGCTGCATAGTGTTGTTGGGATTTCGCCGCTGAGATTTATGTCGTTCAGTATCTTATAATTCATGTGTATCTTTAAATCGAGTTCGGAAAGTCTATAATGTGTTTAAGTCATTCATGATAAAAATTCTAATTATTTTTACAGTTTCTAAAAACCGCCTTTCTCGGGTTATGCCTGTGTGAACAGAGGCTTGATCTAGGTTAGTGTTGTCTCTCGAACTTCCAGCTTGTCCCCTCCGGCTTGTCGCCTAGGATGACGCCGATCTCTGCGAGCTCCTCCCTGATCTTGTCAGACAGCTTGTAGTTCTTCTCGGCTCGCAGCCGCTCGCGTATCTTCACGATGAGTTCGATGAGCGCCTCGGCCAGTTCGCTGACCTCGCCGCGGCGCCTCTCGAAGAGGCCCAGCGCGTCCAGCAGCCTGCGGTAGAC
>Ga0180300_10000370_pt1 | contig 19306 bp, 4 predicted proteins | sample GuaBasSediGuay15_FD_121798 | JGI IMG/M metagenome (GOLD analysis project Ga0180300, IMG submission 121798) | Subseafloor sediment microbial communities from Guaymas Basin, Gulf of California, Mexico - Guay15, Core 4569-2, 21-24 cm | ecosystem: Environmental > Aquatic > Marine > Hydrothermal...
ATTTTTAAAAGCCAACGAATGGCCCAAAGACCAGCCAGGAATGAGCTCAGAAAACCTATGGTATAGGGTATAAAAAGACCAGAAGGTAGAGTAGATATGTCTTTTAATTCCAAGTTTATGGCTAAATAACCAAGTTCATCTATAATAAGCAATTCAAGATGACCTAAAATTTGAAGCTTCTTTCCAAATGAACCATTTACTTTAGCAGCCATAAGTTGCTCAATAAGTTCATTGGCATAGGTAAAAAGCACTCTTTTCCTTTTATGAAATTAACAGAGTATGTATTATAACTTATGGCCAAGGAGAATGCCTTGTGCATGTATTTCCTAACCCACGAGCAATGCCCTTTATAGATCTCCCTGAGCCCTTAAATACCTGATAGTTACCCACGCCTCCATCATAAAATCCATGATGGAGGAGCTATATCTTTTCTTGGAGGGGTCAATTTTAAGTGGGAATTAATAACCAAAATACTTTTTATGAAGATCAATTCCCATATAATACATACGTGCACCTCCTTCTTTGCTAAAAATCCCTTACTACCAGAGGTGCACAACTTTTTCATGTTATCACACAAATAAGGGGGCACTGCCAGCATGAATATTTTAAAGAAGATTACCCCTTGCCAAAGATAATACTAGAAATTATCTAAATCCCATACTCCAAATACAAATATATATCAGTAAGCTTCTCTGAATCCACGGCGGAGTTGTCCGAAGGTGCAGGAGAATCAGGTGCCAGTTCTCCGGCATTCGTAATAATAAAGCTATGTTCACCCAAGATAGCACTGGAAAACAGAGAACCGAGATCTTTAGACTTCAAACCGCCCATCTGAGTATCTTCGGTGAAATCAGTGTAAGAGACACCATCGATTGAAACTGTAAAATTATTGACACCTTGGCCTTCAGCAGTTTTCAGGGCAAGGAGTGCCTTGTTAACTTTAATGTTCTTACCTTTAAGAAAGAGTGGAAAATGTTTATCCGAAAGTTTGATTTTTATCTGACTGCCCACCGGAGTATGCAGGAGACGGTTAAATTCGGAGGAAAATTCCTGTCTCAGGCTGAAGACACGCATTAATGAATGACTTTTGAGATAGTTAAGCAGAGTCCCTTCGACACTCTCATTCAATTCCTCCACCTTTTCTCTCAACAGTCCGTCTTCTTTTGCTGTATAGCTAATGTGGAGAATTACATCGTTGATGGTCTGGTAGTCGAACTGGCGGAAATTTTTCGGTAAAGAGAGTTTCCAACTACTCACAGCGCCCGCCCCTTCAAAAGGCATATAACGTTCGTCACGGAAGTTCAGCTCAAACACACCGGCATCATTTTGTGCCGTACTGGTTGCAATGGAAACACTCCTCGACAAAGGAACATCCAACAGATATGTTGAACCAAGTTTAGGTTCACTTCGCAGCTTGCTGCCAATCAGCGTTAAGGTGGCACTGATGTTTGTATAAGGGCCAGTGATGCATGGAATCGTAAGTCGGACCGACTTGATCTTGCGATGATAGTGACCCGGGTAAGATAGATCAAAGAATATTTCTAGTATATTAAATTCGCAACTGCCTTTTTCCTTTAGTTGAATTAATGCTGCAGGGTCAATCTGAGTTAATGAAAATGCCTGATCAATTTCTGGGGTGCGGTAATTGGTTTCAACAAACCTCTGTTCCAAGTTTTCCAGGTCAACCAGCAAACGTTCTCCAGCAAGTAACCCGGCTCTTGACGATTCCCAATAACCTGATCCGATAATTGCATCCGTTTCGTCTTCACGCTCAAACCTGAAAGCCTGTTCAGCCAGTTTAGCCATACTATAAGCACAGTTGTAGGCTTCCCGGTAGAGACGCTGCAACGTTGTGGAGAGCCAGGTGTACAGTCCAAGATCTGAGAATTTATCCTTGTAAAACTCATAGACCTCATCCATTTGCTCTATAGTCTTCTTATGTATCTTCAATGAATTTTTAGCAATTTCTTTTCTGATCTTTGCACCTTCAAGCTGTTTATTAAGCTGCTTTAACTCATGTTCTGCCAGATCCACCTGATGCCTCCAGCCCTGTTCTCGTCGTTCAAATCCGGCTTCCAAACCCGCTGAAGCAGCTACGGAGTCCGCGATGGCCGCAAGAGTACCTGTCGCCACGGCCAAGCGGTGGGCGCTGTTTCCTGTTTCCTGACCGCCGTACTTCATGGCAAAAGGAGATCCAACCTGGGGAATGAGATGAAATACTCCGGCTAGAAAGCCAAGGGTAGCCTCACCGCTACGTATTATTGAACTGGTATGTCGGGCTATGCTCTGCGTGATTTCCCATGGTGTACGCCCTTTGTCTATGAGTGATTGGTAGTATCCTTTTCGGTACTCAACAGATTTTATCCGCTTCTCTAGGGATTTGATGGCCTCGTCTGCAGCCTTGATTTCACTCTTTCGTATTTGAGTGGTAAGCTTCAAAATATTCTGTTGGTGTACGATACGCAGATGATTAAGTTCCTCGATATCCTTTTTCTCAAGAGCACTTAGCAAGGCTGCTCCAAAGCCTTGAACTACAATGGCATAATTTTTTGCCTTTTCGATGAGATAGGTGAAACGATAGGGAGGTAGATTGCCGCTTATCGAACTCAAAATATCGTCAATAGACAGGCCTGCTGCCTTGGCACGGATCAAGAGCCCAGGCTCAATTTCCGGTGCAAAAAGAGCAAGCTGTCGCCGTACCCCTTTAATATTCATACAGTTACGTATCTTGTAGAGACGGTCTTCAACCCGATCCCAGTATCTTTCCAGTTCCTTGTTGCCCGGCACGCAAAAAACAGGGCTTAACTGACGTATGAGGCCCAATCCAAAAGAAGGAATGCGCTTGAATTCTTTTAGAAAGGGTGAGTCCGTTTTCCAATCTTTACCCTGAAATACCCCATGGACGGTAAGCGTCCCGGTTTTGTGCAGATCCAGGTTGGATACAATCGAATCGCGTGTCACGGCTGTATCCATATCAGGACTTACATTGGCCCTTAAAACTCTATGGCCATGGGCCAGCAGGGCTTTATGTGTATTTATATGGGCGTAAGCATGTGACGTTACTGAGCCCATCAAAACATGCTCTATTGCGTAGCGATAAACAGGTTTGGTTTTAGCTATTGAGCGAGTAAGCCATTTTTTAAAAATAAGGTGTTCCATCTCGATAAGAAACTCAGAACCTTTCTTAACGAGAGGAGCGATATTTTCATAGGTTTTGGGTTGAATCTTCCCTTCACCACATTCACCAAGCTCAGCAGGCCTTTCACCCAGTATGTCAGCAGCCAAGACATACAGAAGAGTAGCTTCATTGATTGACTCCATAGTGTCCTTTGCAAAAAGGTTGTCTCCCCAGTCCAGAAGGTTGTCGATATACTTCATCACGATACATTTCTGATAAGCGCTCAGACGCAGGCGGGCGATAGCATGTGGATTAAAAGGATCCTTTTTATAAGTCTCAATAGCCACAGGATCCGTAAGCTGATCCCTCAGTTTCTGGACGTTTAGGTTCCTAAATTCAATGTACCTCCAATTCCGATCCTCCTGCTTTCTTTTTTTCTCTTCTGAACTGAGATTTGGATCGGAAACATCAATCAGTTCACTGGCTGTAGGATCAAAGATATAATGATACCACTTTTGCGCCTCTTCAAACTTCTGCTTGCTGTTGAGATGATTGGCAATGAGAAACGGAATATGAAAGAAAATCTCCCTGTAATAGACGCCATATGGTCCTTTGAAATCCAGCTTGCCGGCATTGCTGGCATCCTTGATGTAATCCCCTAAAAGAGTTATCGGTAATGGAGATTCTTTAAGATTTTTTTGAGTCTCTATGTCTAAAAGTTCATCAACACCACGTGTAAACAGGATTCTGGCTATAGTTTTACTGAGCGTTGTGCCCAAACGTTTCAAAAGATATTTTGTTCCATCCATCACAGAACCCTGTATAAGTAGCAAATCACTTTCAATATCAATAATCCCATCTTTAACGGATCTGTTGATGAGAGAAAGTTCGGCTTTGCTATTCAATTTAGCAATAGACCGAAGATAAAGGCCCTGTCGGAGAAGTGGGCGCCAGGATGAAGGCCATCTTTCTGTAACCTTTTCTATGCGTTCATCTTCAAGTACCAGGGAACAGAAGGCATATGGATCATAATAATAAAGGGGGGGTACACCGTAAAACAGTGTATGAGAACCGGCCACTTTCTTTGAACAAAGTACTTTGTCATGGTTACAAGATAAACTTGTAATTAATGCCTCACCCAAAGCAATTCCTAATCGCTTCCCAATGGCTTTCCTGTAGAAATCAATGTTTGAATGCATTAAATAGTTCCTTCCTGTAATCATTAAGTTGCTGTCGCCATAAACCTCAGGGAAGACCTGCTCCCACTGAAATCCAGTTAAGGTATACCCATCCTTCGGTTCGAGGTGCTTTACTGTGTCGTACCTAGGTATAAATATTTTATCAGAGTCCGGAACCCGAATCGAACCGACGTGTGGAATATCTATTAGAACTTCGTCTTCCGGGCCGTAAAGCGGATCATTGATAATCCCATCACCCAGATTAAATGGATTCTGACCGAACAGAGAGATACTCTGGGGAGAAGTCCACGTTCCGTCCAGCCGCAAGGTTATGAACTTGAGCGACATTTTATGATGGTAACCGATAAACTCAGAGCCACCGTCTTTCACTCTATTTTTCGGTGAAGTGGTGATCTCTACCCAGAATACACAGAGCCGACCACGAAAGACCACAGGGGCTACTTTTCGGACAGGGATCTGCACATCGATCTTCTGCCAGGGAGTCCAGATGATTCCACGATTGTCTTCACGCTCTCCATAATAAAGGTTTTCAATAGTCCGGTAATAGTAGGTTGGAGGGTCTCCGGGGGTCACCCCAAACAGGTGTAGGACATCTCTTTTGGATATTTCGTCTTTTTCATGATAGGACCCTGCGATCTTCAAATGAGCAACCTCTTCGAATCCGCTCATATATCTCCCATAAGCATCCAGCGCAGCTTGTTTGTTGATCTCCTTCTGTAATAGTTCTGCTTCCAAATCCTTGAATAGAGGTGTCTTGTTGTCCCTGAGTTCTGGTTCTATATAATTTTCTGGATAGAGGAAGACCTTCCGGTTTGCTTCCCAGAGGCGGTAGTTTTTCCTCCAAACCCACTCATCAGATGGTATATCTTCGGGCAACACGTGAACACGATCGGGAGTCCCTGGATCTTTCGCATCCTGTTCGAGGTTCATAAGACACCGTTGTACGTAAAGCTGGATGCTAGAGAGGGCAGCAACGAGTTTTGAGGTTCTAGCACAGCCTTCCAATTCAACATCAATAAGGAAGTAATGATATAGATCATTCATGTTTTCAAACTCTGGGTGCACCGAATGGATCAAGTAGTCCGTAAGTGCATCACGCTTCAGGGAAAGGATTTTGTTTTCGAATGGTTCAATTTTTTCCTTCCATTCCTCTTCATCATCGTACTTTGCACGGAAAGCGCTCAGCACTGCATCGCTTGCTTGGACAAGTTCTATATAATCCTCTGAAATAATGAGCTTTAGGGCTTCTCCACCAATTCCGAGGTATTTGGCCAGTTCCACACAACGGCTTAGTTTATCAAGGGCCTCTAAGGCTGTGTTGGGGAGGGAGATATTTTCCTGTAGTGGAAGTATTAGACCGAGCTCGGCATCAAGGACCTTTGCCAGAGAATCCTGATTGGCAGAGGAGAATTTCTGGATAGGATCAAATGCCAGAAGAACACTCTGAAGATCTGTGCTAATCACCTTTTTATCCAGCTTATTCAAAAATCCTCGGTAAAGGGATATCCGCCTAACACTTTGGATGTCTAAAGCGTTGAAGTCACTGATGCCGAATATGCCGGGATTGTTTTTAATGAAGTTGAGAGAATCAACATCAAACAGGTCATCCTTGAACAAAGTGCTCAAGGGTAAAAGCCTTTCTATGAGTTGGGTAAGTTTGTCAGGCGTACTACTTCCTTGAAGCTCCAGTGTATACTCTGATTTAGTAAGATCCGCTCCGACCATCCCGATAAGTTCTTTAGTTTTTTTGGCGGAGAATCCAAGCATTCCAGAAAGGTAGCCAGGAATGATCTCTGTGGCATGATAGGATAAAAGGAGAGATCTGACTTTTGTCTCTGTTACGGATATACCAGATGGAATTGTTAGTGGACTATTGGGGTCAAAGTTAACTGTAAGCCAATACCCATTTCCATCTGGTATTGATTCAATAACTGCCGAGTTTGCGGCAATGATAGCGCGGGACTCTTCTTCAGTAACACTTTCAAGAAAGGCGAATAAGGTATCAGCGAATATAAGAGCATTATCAGCCTTAACCTTGTTCAAAAGCTGATCCCTGATATCATCCTTATCAGGATATGTACTGGTATTCCTAACCTGTCCTCCTGTGATAAAGCCGAGATCATCAAGGGTATAGTCCGTGGTTTTCCACCAGTCAAAAAATTTCAGGAGAGCAGAAAGTTCATTTAGATTCCCTATATGGTCAGATGGAATTGTGTCAGCATGATTGATGAGCTGAAACAGTTCTGGAATAGAAAGCTTCAGCCACTCTGCCAACCTTGCATGCCGATAAAGGAGGGAAAGGTTATGGAGTGTAAGATTGAACCCCTTATCTGATTCATTGGTGGATGAAAGGTTTAATCCCAATGGAGCACTGAGATTTGTGATGAGCAGATACAATTCCTCATCGCTAACCTGCAAACCCGCTAATAAGCGATGCAGGGCATTATCAACTGCAGCAGAACCGCTCTGACGAAATGAAGGATGGATAAATATGGTCGTATCCTTCGGAAACTCTCCATCAAGGAGAACAAAATCTGGTAGGTTAAACAAGCGATCAAAAAAGGCATCTTTGTCATCAGAAACTGCTTTTCTGGGCAATGGTCCCCATAAAGCACACGATTCTTCTACCGAAATGTTAAAGCGTTTTTGAATGGCAAGAATTTCTACGATGTGGTGAAGCGCATCTCCAGAGATACCACTTGCAAGTCTAACCTTGTCTAGGTGAGACAGAACGAGATCCAGCTCCGGTATGGTCCAAGGAATCTTACACCATAGGCGGGTAAAACGGTGCATGCGGTCCAGCGATGAGGCTTTGAGGCCGTGAATCCGCTCAATGTCATTCTGAATACTGCTGCTGTCGGTTTTTTCTCCAATAATTTTTATAGAATCGACTCCATAGGCAGTGACAAAATCTGTATCAATGAGGTCTCCCAGTTCTGTTCTTTTTAGTCCCATGGGCTTTAATAAAAGCTGGGCATCAAAGGCTTTAACTTTTCCGGTACTTGCTGATACTTCAAATTGAATGCCATACAGTTTATTAAGAAATGTGAGATTAGTATTTGTCTGAGTGATAAGTTCATACTCATGCTTGGATAATTTAAGGGTTTCGGCTGAAATAACAGACTGCGCTGCCTCTAGTAAAGAAGCTATTTCCCCTTGCGTCCTATCGAAGTGGGATAAATAAATCCGCAATTTTTCTAAAGGCAATAGGAACGGCTGCTTAAAGGAATCCACGGAGTCCTGCAGTTGCTGCTTATAGACAAACTCTTCTACATCAGATCGATTGGACAGATCGCCTGAAAATCCACCTCGTACAGCAACATAGTTCTCCAGAATTTCATTAATAATATTTAAATAGGGTACTAACTTATAGGTATTCTCACAAGTAAGAGGAAGTTTCCATAGGTCAGGCCTCCGGGTCTTCAGATTCAGGACATGATTTGCCTTGTTGCCTGTAAAGTGTTTGCTCAGGATATTCTTCTCTACAAAATACATCAGATCCACAAAATAGGCCGCTGGTCCCAGAATGGACTGACAGTGTTTGCACTTACAGTAGTTCTGGCTACCGAAAAGGTCATCAAAGCCATCAATTTTCTTTAAAAAGTCCTTGATCGACGGTCCCAAATTACCAACACCGATCCAGTCGAACCCACCAACCAGCACATCAAGGATCGAGCCGATAGCCGTAGTAGTAACCCCAACTGTAGCCAGGGCTTCATCGTAGTACTTTTTGGCAATGGCTTTAGGTAATTCTGTTCGTTTAATGAATGTGTCAAATGTTTCATCTGCTATACTTGCCGCCGAGGTATAGCCTGTACTGATCAATTGTCGAGTGTGCCCCATATCTTTGGAGATCGAATAGGCTCTTTGGTATGCCTTAAGGGTTGAAAGAATCATTTTTTGTTCTTCACGGGACAAGTTTCCAAAATCCAGTGCTTTAATATCTTTGCTATCTATTGAATAATCAATAGCGAGAAATTCTACCTCTGGATTATTCGCCTTGACTTTTTTCAACAGTGCAACTCTTTCCTTAATACGACTTTTCTTATCATTGATGGATAGTGACTTGTCATCTAGTATTTTTTCAATTCCCATCCCCGGATATGTATTGGCAAACCGTTTCAGTTTGGTGTATTCTTTGCGGAGTGCTTCCACCTGGTTTTCTTCGATTCCTTCTATATTCAGGTTGCTGAAGTCGTCTGCACCGAAAATGATTACATTCCTTTCAAAAAGCGGCTGCAATCTTTCTATGCCTTCTGAAATAACTCCAAATTTTTTGGGAATAATGCGTGCAAAGAGAGATTCGCTGGGGTAAAGATTCTCTACTTTTTTACTTAAAAGATCTGCATAATCTTCAAGTTTCAATCCTTCTGGCGGTTGGACCTTAGCTTTTTTGAGAACTCCTAACCAATCTTCTTTCTCAAATGCGGCGAGATCCTTGATTTCCTTTACCTTGCCCTTAGGAATCTGTGGGAATCTTCCCTTCTTAACTGTTTCTACCAGTTTGATGTCTTCATCGAAAAAACGGTATAAACTTATAGTCAAACCTAGTTCCTTTGCCTCTTTTTCTTTCAGGGCACCTTCTTTTACAAGCGATTCAAGGGTAGTATCATTTAGAATAGCCAGACTATCATACTTTTTAATCATAACTTCGGTCTTTGCTTCATCCAGCTTTGCGGCATCGCCAAGATGGTACAGCTTGGCCTGCTGCAATTCCAGGTGGAAAAGGGGATTTTCCTTAAGCGGAACTTCGGGTTGTAGTACATCTTCCAGCTTATCAGGTAACTCCAACTCCTTAACCCGTTTTACTACTTTTTTAATCACTTCATCAGAAGCACCTATAGACTTGAGGGATTCGGACACTACCTTTTTGATATTAACTGGTTTCCCTTCTTCAATCTTTATAGCGAGCTTCTCTGCATGCTGGTGCAATTCTTCAGCTTTCTCCTTTAAACGGATAGAAAGTATTTCTTTGAACTGAGCATCTGCCTTTTTCTTCAACTGATTAAACAGTTCTCGATTCTTTCTCTTTAGTTCCTTAGGAGTTAGATGAGAAAGGCTCTCCAATTTTAAAAGTTCTTTTTTATTCATGATCTGTCTCCCTATTCCTCTACCTTCTTATATGTGTGCTATTTGGGTGTACACTTTAACACAAACCAAAACACATCTGGAGGCGATGTACCATTTTCATATTCCACCCTAAACCCAATTGCTTAAAAAAACCTATAATTTCTCCAATGAAAGAATTTACGTATTTTAGATGTAATATTAGTACCTAAATTTATGCCACACGTACCACTCCTCTCACTTCAATTATCCGGTCTTCAGGAACCATTTTTCTTATTTTCTTAATATTGCCACTAAAATCAGTCAGTATCGCATCTTTAGAAAGTAGCAAAAATGGATTAATATTATCCGGTACTTTAGATATCCACCAAACTGAACCAAAAAGATTCGTTCTGTTTATAATGATGTATCCATCTCCTGCCATAACCTTTGTCTGGGCTTCTTTCCAAGAACAGTAACGCCCCGAACGTTTTAAACCTTTAATTTCTCTTTTAGAACCAAGAAATCTGATTCCATATGAAATCAATACCGCTGCCAACATAATCACCAAAGGAATAATCACATATTGCATCAGTCATTCTCTCTCAAAACATCCCATATATTATAACCTGCATATACCCCTCCCCCTCCATAGATAGTAACGCCAAAAGCAAAGCTGGCCCGTTCCCCCCACGTCAATGACTTAAACGCAGCAATAGGGCTAAAAAGCCTGCTAGCACCTCGACCATAAGCTATTCCTTCATCAATCCATGCAGCAATACCACGTATTCCAGGGATTCGGCTTGTTTGCAAATGAGTAAAATGTGTTAATCGATTTGCTAAGTTCATATGGGATGTTTCATGGCGCAGAACCCTTTGTAAAACATTCCCAGATAGTCCTTGACTTATTTCCATTGTTTCACTGGCAATTACTGGTCTCCTTATGCCCAATTTTCCGATTAGACTTCCGATTCTACCAGGGTAATTAGTAAAATTATAACTAACAGTGTAACGGCCAAGGACCCCAGAAGGTAGATTTGTGAATGTTGGTTGAACATAATTTCTTAATGGATTCCCAGGAGATAATCTGCGAAAACCAGAAATCAGCCGGCTCCATCCTGATCTCATTAATCCAGGAATCCTGCTGATTGCACCCCGCATAGCAGGGAAAAGCCTGCGGAAAAAGGAAGTCACTTTTCTAACCGCCACACGAATGCCGATTTTCCCAAGCGAAATCAATCCTCTAATCATAGAGATTAAAGAAATTATTGTGAGCACAATGTAGGCAATCTGTCCTACTGCGCCTAGATTTAAATTTAACAACCCCATTCCACCAGGCACACCTCCAGACTCACCTTGAGCATTGTCATTTCCAAACTCAAGGTTCAGATAACCAGCCAGTCTTACCAATTGGTCCAGTGTGGTAGCTCTGCTACCTTGAAAGTTAACTTCCTGAACTCCCCGGGTTCCTGTTGGTGATCCCTGCATATTAGTTCCCGGAATCTGGCCTCCGGGTCTTCCCGCGCTTCCCCGTGTTCCGAACCGGCTTCCATCGGGGCTGCCGTTTAGATCATCACCATTACGGGACAGGCCTGGGGGGGCAGTTTGAATGCCAGTCGATGAAGGTGGAAGGGTAGTACTGACTTGGCCGCTTTCCCCTAGTCCACTGGAAGTAATCGTTGCGACAGGGGGAGTTGATACTGGGGGGCGAAAATCGGTTCCATGAGTAACATCCGGTCTTGTACTTGAATCACCTATGCCCCTAATATTTTGACTGCCTATCCCTGGACCTGCGATTCCTGTTCCTATTCCACTTCTTCTTCCCGTGCCTGCACCTATGCCGGTTTGTGGACTATCCCCACCACCGCCTCTCCCGGTGCCTGTTCTTCCAGTGCCAGGCCCGGCCCCGGAGCGTCCACTACCGTTTCCGGAATTAGTTGAGCTTGTTGATTTACCAGTAGCATCATGCGATGGTGAAGAATTGGTATTAGAGGGTGAAGGTGAAGGACCTGAATCGCCATCAGCTGCGTTGCCACCTGGTCCTGTAGTGCCTCCACCGGTGCCATCCTCACCAGCTTCAGGACCTTCGCCTACATCGTCCGTGTCAGGTCTTGTCACTTCCTCAGTGCCAACACCAAATTCAACTTCCGGTGGAATTGCCGGGGAGAGTACCTCCTCCAAAGCACGGATGCTCTCATATAACATTGTACCTTGTTCTTCACCAAATCTTTCTATAAACTCTATCAATCGCGGATCTATTCCCTGGCGGAGTCCATGATAATATACATTTATTCCCCTGTTAAGGTCTTCTTGAGCTCGTTGTTCGGCCTGCTCCCGAGTCATTACACTGATGATATTTGTCTCAGGATCTCGATACAGGACTATTCCTCCTTGGCTAAAACGCCGTTTCTCTTCCAGAGTGAGACGTGAGTAGGCCGAACGGTATGTCGCGGGAATTTCGCTAACAGGAATAATATAGAACTTACCTCTCGTGGAATGGGATTCTGATCTGGTGGCATCAAGACCAAAGGGATCTATTAGATTGATGGGATTATTCAAGACAAATTGATAAAGATTTAATGAATCTTTAGGACCCATTGGATCCGGACTTAGCCAGTTTCCGATCCATGGTGCATAGTAACGGTATTCAAAGTAGTAAAAGCCTGTGACGTCGTCGTGCTCTTTACCACTGTAACGATAGCCCTTGAGTTTAATTTCCTTTTTATTTTCCCCGGCGATGAAAGAGGTTCCTCCAAACGGAAAGTACTCCTCATAACTGATAATCGCTCCATTCTCGTCGACTTCAAGGACAGAGGAGCCAAGATGATTGCAGAGTTGATAGTGAATTTTTTTCCGAGACGTGTCATCAGTCTCCCTGGCATACCGATCCTGACTCCACTGGTGAAGGAGTGCAATACGATCATTGCCGTCTGTGATATGAGAGGTTTTCCGTTCCAAAAGGAGCTGGTTGCCGCGACGAACGCGCTTGATCTCACAGCCATCTGAATAAATTTTCTCTGTGATCTCTACATTTCCATTGACCAACTTTTCAGTAACCTTACGGATACGAATGCCGTCGCCGCTATACACATAGTATTCTGCGTCACTTGCCTGTCCCGAAGCCGAGCGGTCGATTATAAGAGCCCGAGAAATGTTGTTTCTATAGTTCCAATCGATACCCCTAAGATGGGGCATATACAACCAGTTGCCATTAGCATCGAAGCGGGACTCGCGGTTTGTTACAGGATTACCGTTTGGATCCATAGCGGGGAGGGAACGGTTGGAGGAAGCTGAGGTCCACACCTCGGTGGTCCAACTGTGACTTACACCCTGGTGCCGGATTCGCTTTATATTTCCAGAGAGGTCATAATCATATGTACGCCTATAACGTTCAACAGCCTGACCGTTATTGAGGTTCAAATGATAGGTACCTTTTAGCGCTCCAGGACGAGACACATTCGGTCTATAGTCGTGCTGTAAAAGTGCCTGGTGCACCCGGCCGGTTGCTTCCTTCAGTTGATAAAAGGCGTCATAGGTAAACTCGCAATGGGCTGAAACAGTTAACCCATGGATGACATGGGAAGACGATGGCACCGGTTGTTGTGCATAATCTATAAAATGCGTGATGTTCCCTACCGCATCATATGTGTACCGGATATCCTGAAGTGTTTCTGGAGTGCCTGAAATACTGGCTGACGGCCGCGTCGTAGTGAGACGGCTCATTCGGAAGGTCTCGGCATCATATTTGAATGAAGCTACGACTCCATTTCCAAAAGTGGCACTGGTTCGCTGCCCTTTTGCATTGAAACAAGACCCATTTAGGAATGCGACATCATTCAGTATCCCATCCTCCGTGCTGACTTTTACTTTATCTACCCCGCCACCTTGAAGATATTCAAACTTTCGCAATGTTCCGTCGGGAAGCGCCTGCAATCTGATCCGTCCCAAGGCATCATATGCTACTTTGGTTTCAAATACGGTAGAATCGAGAGGGACAACTTCGGGGTTTGACCAATCAGGCTCTGATTTGTAATTCTCCAGCAGCTTTCTTTCGGATTGCATCGGATTTCCATCGGGATCATACTTAAGGATACTCAGAACTCCTGCCTGGTCATAATGCTTCACAAGCCTTCCACGGGCATTTCTCAGTTTCGACTGGGTTACAGATACATCCTCGCCATAAACTAGGCGTTCAACCACCTGATTAAGTCCAAGACCTCCATCGACATGAACGGAGGTTGGTCTACCCAGAGTGTCAAACGAGAATTGTTGATGTATGCCACGTCCGTCCCACTTATGGACAGGTTGATCCAATGCGTCTTGTAGATACCATGTTTCTCCTGCATCAATGCTGTGTTCATAGAGTGTCCGTCCTAGCATATCCCGCCGATATGTAAAGGCTGTGAGACCACGGGGATCGGTGATCGATATGACATGCCCCTGTGAATTCAGCTTGCTCTCGGTCACCAGCTGTATACCACCTGTTCCGTTCTCGATCTGAATGATCTCGCGGCCTAGAGGGTCGAGACGTGTAATTGAAGGAGTATCCGCATGGGCCAATGTTTTTACAAGTGCCTGCTTTTCCGGGTGATTGTTGGGCAGAGATTCGCGTAAAGTCTTATAGAGAGACTCCTCTATAGTATCATTAGGATCATATCGGCGGATTTCCCATGGTGTAGTTTCGACTTTGGAAAAGGCTCCATGCGGCATATCTTCCCGGATAAGCCGTCCGATAGGATCATAATAATAATGAGTCGTAACACCGTAAGTTTCCAATTGGGCATCCGCTTCGAAATCGGCAGATGAAGAGTAAAACGGCTCATATTGCCTGATGGGCTGCTGCTTATTGTTGTAGACAGTGTGTCCTGAAACTAGCCAGCGCTCCGGCGAGAATTCCTCTTCAGGCACGCCATTGATATCAAGGACAACTGCTCCGGAAGCATCGCGTTTAATGGCCGGACCGCTTTCGACCCGCTGTTTGCTCTGAAGGGCACGGCCGAACCCGTCGCTATAGGTAACAGTTATCTGGACACGGCTGGTCGGCTCACCACCCCCCGTACCATCATGAACAAATTCCTCACGGATCAGTGAAATGGTTCGTGGAGGCAACCCTAAGGTTTCCCAACTATCAAGCTCGTAATAAAAGAAATGGCCGGCATTTTGCAAAAACTTTGTAGGATCCGCCAAGATTGTTGAAAAAGTAGCATCGGATTGTCCAGTATAGGCTGAGATTCTATCGTTGCCATAAAGTTGTGCTGAACCACCAGGCCCAAGGATCCTTCCCTGTGACGTGGAGACGATGATCACACCCAGGGGGTCATAAAGCACTTCGGAAATATTATCATTCGCATCAGTAATAACATGGGGCTGGATCAAATGATAATCTATCTCAGCTTGGGATCGATTACCCAAATCGTCCTTGACCTCAATCAGGGTTAGGAAATACGGTTCATCATAGAGATAATGCGTTGTACCCCCATCCAAGCGTGTTTCTTCAGATAGACAATAAAATCCATCTGCTGAATGGTATTGTTTAACCTGTCCAAGCTGCCACCAGTAATCATCCTTCTTTTTATACCTGCAATCCGTCTCAAGGATATTCTGGTTTACTCGGCTACCAAACACATCCGTAATGAAAGCGTCATTAAAACAGGCGGATTCTTCATGATGGAGAAGGGTATGCTGGCCTACCAAGCCGAGAGGCAGAACATCACTCTGGTCATTATTCCAGTAGTAACTGCGCTCCCATTCTATAAGCCGTGCCTGCACACCTTCAGTGGCAGAATCCAACGATTCATGGTAGTGAAGAGGTGAAGCTAAGGCAGCTTCGAGTTCAGTTTTCAGATGCTCGTACTGAAAGATATCTGTTATGCCGGGGGAAAGACCAAAAAGTTCAAATTCTTTGCTTTCCACAGGAATCGCAAGTTCATAGCGGTCTGTTTCATCAATATTGATAAATGTATGGCTTGAGGCACTTATGTAATATCGTTTCTGAGCCGACACAGCAGTAGATATCGAGCTTCTTCGAGGGTAGGCAATATCACATTCCTGAAGCACATTCCCATACGGATCCACTTTAAGCGTAAGATGGTGGGCAATTCTCGGATCGTCCGGACTTTGTTCATATATATATGTAAGGGTCTCACTCTTATAAAAGTCAAAACAGGCATCCACATTACCCAATGCTGGCTGAAGGCATCTTAAATGATATTTATTCTGCGTTACTTGATAAGGATGCTCTGAACGCTTACCCTCTGCATCAACAGCAAAAACCTCTATACGTACTACGTTTCCGGCCAAGACTCTATACCCATCTTCAAATGCCTCCTTTCCAAGCTCCTCCATATTTTCAAAGTTGAGTTCTGGCAGAAGAACATGTTCGGCATCTCCGTTATAGTAGTGTTGGGCTCTTCGATTTTCCCATCCGAATGCACCGTTGTGAAACCAGGTACGAATACACACTGGAGCTGTGTAATCTTCTTTCGAAACAGGTGAAGAACTTTTGAAAACTTCCGTGTCATACTGATCGACTAGCCCAAAGCCACGGAACTCCCTTTTCTGACTGTCGAAATAACCATCATGGTACTCGTAACGGCTTACAAGGCGAGAGACTCCGATGAGGTCAATATCCTCCTTCTTATCTACTACAGTTACATGGGTCGGCAGCTTGGAGATCCATTCACGCCCTCTATTTTTATCTCGAAGGTAGTAGATGCTCGAAGAGGAATATGAAAGTCTGCACTCCCTACCCATTGAGTTATTGACCGATAACAAAAGCCGAGGGTTTACGCCCTTTGTCAGCTGTAGATAATGAATCGGTGTGTTTGAATGATTCAGAAGAGGAGAAGACCAGACAAGGCATGGGGTTCCATCGCCGAGAAAGTCAAGGACTCTAGCAGTTGATACATTGTCGATATAAGGTAGATCTTTCAGCCTGCCACCTTCTACAAAGCGGTTTCCACTAGCATTAATCCAGTAACGTATCTCTCCTCGGCCTATATAAAGGAAATCGGTGGTACCACTGCCATCCAGATCGACAAAGCGAAGACGCCCAGCATCGAACTCAGAGTCAAAATCGAATACCGGTGCATTCTCCATCAAGATACCTTTCCCGAATTGCCCGTTGCCGATCTGTGGCCAGTACTCCACTCTTCCATTCCCGACATGCACTAGATCAAGAAGGCCGTCTCCGTTCATATCTGCAAAAAAGAATTCCAGATCGGGATCTTCGGCAATCGCCTGTGCTTGGCTTACTCCAGTGGCATGCGGCTTTGCAAACTCGATTGGTGCTTCGAAGCCCTCCTTCCCTTTCGATGGATACCAAGTGAAGCGATCCTGTTTTGAAACAATAATGTCTGGTCTTCCATCACCGTTCAGATCTAGCCATTGAGCATGACCGGCCCCGTCAAGGTGAACCACAGAAGAAAATGGTTTGAAACTCTGCCATTGATTGCTGTCACGGTCAAATTCACAATAACCTGCCTGTCTGCCCTGGAGTACTACCAGGTTAAGGTTGCCATCACGGTCAAAATCACTAAGGGCATAACTACCTGGTATTTGGGAAGGTATCTCAGCGACATTCTGTTGCGGTCCAAATCTCCCGCCCCCTAAATTAGATTTATAATACCAAGCATAATCGGTTTCGGTCAGGATTCCGGGCAGACCTTCACCGTAGAGATCAATCCATCGATAACGTGAATCACTTAAACCATAAGGAAAGTTTTCAGTCGTTGTCTCTGGAATCGCCTCGAAATTCTGTCCCATTTTAAATGAAGAATAATTGAGGTTGAGTGGGGGAAGGGAGCGATACGTGACCTGTCCTGTACTGGGGTCTCGGCGAAAACCCATCTGGTGGATGCGCTGCAGTGTGCTCCCCGCAGCATCCTCCAGATGTTCTAACTTTAAAGCAGTTACAAGGGTCGGCTGTTCTCCCAGCTCTGTAAAGTGATGAAACATCAGGACTCTGCGGCAAAGCCGATAGGTTCGGACTTCAAAACCTGGCCGGTAAGTGGAAAAGGGGTCCAGACGAGATGGCCACTTCTGGGTAGGCAAATAGGAAGGAAATGGATTATCCTCATGATCACCATAATCAAATACCACCTCAAATAGCCACTCATTCTCATCCGGAACGACTGTATCCATTCTGAGTGGCTTTGTATTGCCGTAGCGTATACGCTTTAGATACCGTTGTGAAAAACCGACAGTCTGTAGAACCCGATGGTACTCAAAGCTCTGACTGGCATCCACATGATCTGCATTTTCCTTCACATACTCATAAAGAATAGCATTGCCGTTTCTGTCATATTGGGCTTCCACCAGCCAGAGAAAGGTACGATAAGGATCAGCGGGATCTGCAATCCGACTTTCATTGGAGGACCGAAAGCCATAGATAGAAATCACGCCATCGCTATTCCATGAACGCCAGTGCACGCGTCCTGTAACTTTGTGCACCCATTTCTCAAATCTGATATAAGAGCGATCTGTCTTACTGCGGAAATAATGGACCCAAAACTCTCCTCGCTCCTCAATCTTAGGTTCCCACTTATCACCCTGTTTTCTTAAGGCTGGAACCAGATCTTCATTCCCGTTGAAAACGAAGCTGTCATTTTCATTATAAAGAGGCAGCCGATTTTTCGCGCTCACCCCGATCGTTGGCAGGCCTGCTAGGGACCATCCTACACCATAAACCGAGTTTCCGCTTGATGAATTGTATTGTAAAGACAAAGAGGGTCCGAATCCGGACCTTCCTTCTGTTAAAGGAAGTGGCACTTTTAGAACAGCAGCACCAGTAAAGGTATTTACATCGATTTGATACTGAACCGACAGTTCATCGATGCTTTTAGAAGCAAAGGATATCTCAGGAGTATCCACCATGACTATTCTGTTTACCCTGAAAAGATACCCTTCTTGAAACCATTAGCAAAGAAGGTATCAAAATAATCCTGTTTCCAACTAGTCCAATTGTATCTATCTACAATAAAAATGTCAAGACCCAAAATTGCCGATAGAAATTGTGACACAATCTTACTCCCTCTTCCTAAAAGTTTTTGAAAGAAGCTAAGTTACAAAAGAGCCTCAAAGAGAAGTTTGAGACCCTAAATCATCCCTTTAGAGCTACTAATCATCGGATTTTGAACATACCTCCCCATTTTTAGTTATCTCTGAAATTTAGATTCCTTCATATGGCCTATAAATGTCATACATCTCTGCCGCATATAAAGATAAAGCTTATATTTCTCATAAGTAGTGGCCAGCTTGAGTGTAAGCCTCCTTCCATGTGTTACCACCTTCCCCGCTACCTGAATCAGAACCCATCTTATGGTGTGGATGGTCTTTTTTGCCCATTCCTCTGGTAAAATAAATAGTTTCTGGGCAATAGTAGTGTTATACACCAATACCCCTAAGGCAAAATATATTGCATTGGCAAAGAAGTCAGAAGAGGGCATTTGCTCCATCCCAAAGCCACCTTTAAGCTCCTTGATATAGTTTTCCATCTGTCCTCTCTCATTGTGGGTCCATACTACCTCTTGGGGTGAAACTTCTAAATCGGTGGCTATACAGTGGTAATAATCCTCTCTAAAAAAGAGATTTCTTTGGGGATTTACCCATCTTATAACTATAAGCCTAAAGGCCTCTTCTGTCTTCTCCATGCCCAAAGTCCGCGATTGATTTTTGGAGAAGGATATTTTTAATAAGGAAATGAGGTTATAAGCCAAACTCCCTATTTTGAAAAATATTGCATTTGCTTTAAAGTAAGACGAAAACCTGTCTGTCCCTGCCCGACGGCAGGCGGGGTGGTGAACACTTACAAAAATGCAATGCAATATAAAGAAAATTATTTACAAATTTTAATGAGCATGATAATTGTTTAAATAATGAAGCAGTCAATAAAAATCAGTAAGAATCCATCGGGCAGGATAACTGTGGCCTTTTCATATAACCC
>Ga0180300_10000371_pt1 | contig 19260 bp, 18 predicted proteins | sample GuaBasSediGuay15_FD_121798 | JGI IMG/M metagenome (GOLD analysis project Ga0180300, IMG submission 121798) | Subseafloor sediment microbial communities from Guaymas Basin, Gulf of California, Mexico - Guay15, Core 4569-2, 21-24 cm | ecosystem: Environmental > Aquatic > Marine > Hydrothermal...
ATCGTAGACCCCGCTCCCTGATATGCTCACACGAGCTGGGCCCCGCTTAAGACTTCTCTCGTACTCTTCAAACTTCCTAGCCGCGCTCATGCCTCACTCGCCTCCTTCAGGATCTCCAGGATCTCCCTCAGTAGCTTCTTCATCTCCTCGAGCCTCTCCCTAATCAGCTCCTCAACCTCCTCGTCACTCAGCTTCTCGTACTTGAGCTCCCCCCTCCCCACTACGCCTCACCCGCGGATTTAAGCACATCCCGAATCTCCCTCAGAAGCTCCACGATCTCGTCCAGGTCCTCCAGCATAGCCCTTTGCCTAGCCCTGTAAGCACTCAACGCTTCCTGCATCTTCCTGACTTCAGCCACCTCCTTGAGAGAGGGCGTCTCTGTGAAGAGCCACTCCTCAGCCACCACTAGGCATAGGAACACGGTGCCAGCTGCCGCCACCACTGCTATTATCGCCAGCAGCAGGCCCCCCACGGAGGCTGCGTGACCGTGGATGACCAGGTAGTATGGCAGCAGGAAGCCCATGCTGAAGCCAACCACTCCCACTACGAGCATGTAAGCCACCGCGCTAGCCCTCACCTCCCTCACCCCCAGCCAGCCGAGCTATGAGATCAGGTGTGATCACTATCCGGAAGTCCCTAGCCCTGTAGTAGCGTCTAACGTGGGGCCTAGCCCCTGTCACCATCTCATATCTGCTCTCCACGAGACCCACCCTCTCCATAGCCTTGAGGTGTAAATGTACCAGGGGGTAGGGCATCCCGAGCATCCTGGCTATCTCAGACACGTACATAGGCCTCCGCCTCAACAGGGCTAGTATCCGGAGCCTCTCCACCTTGCCGAGCACCCTCATCACCTCCGCGAGCTCCTCAAGATTCTCGAACTCCACATCGACTAACCCCGCTATAAGGTAAACCTCTATGCTATAAAATTTTTGTTATATATCTTTTAAAGTTTTCGTACAGAGAGCTGGATGAGTGGCAACCCGTGATGGGTATGAAATAGCGCATTAAGCCACAGGTAGGGGGATGGTGACGGGCTTAGGCTTTAGAACCTTATCTCAAAGTCCTCATACTCCCCTTTATACTCCTCCCACCTAACCTCTACGTCCTCCACTACTGCTAGCGGCGGTCCTCGCCTAGCCCACTCTATAACCTCCCTAACTCTCTCCTCAGGCCCTTCAAGCACTGCCTCCACCCGCCCATCTGGTAGATTTCTCACCCACCCCTTAACACCCAGCCGCTTGGCGACTGCTCTCATGGACCACCTGAAGCCGACTCCCTGCACTAGGCCCTTCACGAATATGTGTGCCCTCACCATGTTACGCATACTCGATCCCCCTCCTCCCCCCTCACGCCCCCCTCTTCCTCATAACGATTACCGCTATGGCAACCGCTGCTATAGCGATGGCGGCGTAAGGGATTAGGTCCTGCCGCTGCTTAATACGCACCTCTAAGGTCTTAGACGAGGGTAAGTAGTAATCACTGCCATTAAATGAAACCGTAATTCTCCACTCTCCAGCGCCCAACTCAAGCCCCACGCTGAACCTGCCCCTATCCGAAGTCTTCACAACTTTGAGTAGCCGCGTCCCCTCAGCTGACTCAGCTATCACGTATAAGCTGGCGTTGACCAGCCCCGGCTCTAGCACCCCCCTCAGTTTAAATAACTCTCCTTCGAACACGCTCTCAGACTCCTCAATCTCTATCCTGGTGGGAAGGACGACTCTCACGAGAGTGGCATTATAGGCGTGCCTGTAGTACTCGTTGCCCAGCCACGAGGCGGCAACTTCGTACTCCCCGGGCACACTTACGCGGAACGTCACGTTGAACTCCCCCTCCCTGAGACGCGGCGTGGCCCTCAGCAGCGTGCCATTAGGTGCCCTAATGACCACCTCTACCGTAGCGTTGCTAAGATGCGGGCGTAGCTCACCCCACACCTCTATGACTCCCGCCTCCGCGGACGCGCGGAGGTTAAGCTTACTGGCCAGCTTCTCGACGAGCAGTGTTAAGCGGGTGGAGGAGGGGGAGTAGCGAGCTGAGCCGTTATAAACTATAGTCAGCGTCCATAGTCCCGTCTCGTTGAGCCTTAGAGTGAGCACCCAGCTCCCATCCTCCTTAGTAACCACCACTCTACGGTAGCTCTCGCCGCTGGGGCTCTGCAGCTCTACCAATAACTGTGCATTAGCGACTCCAGGCCTAAGTACTCCCCTCACCTTAAACTGGCTGAAGACCTTAACCTTGCTGGGGCACTGCACCTCGAGTTCTGTCTGCTTCACCCAGGGTAACGGCAGGGGCTTGAGAAAGCCCTTCACCCTAGCTAGGCTATCCCCCTCCCGCACCACAGCGTACTCCCAGTAGTAGAAGAGGGGGCTCGATACAGCCTCCCGCAACTCCCTCCTGAACTCCGCTATATAGTCGCTGTGACATACATTGCGCAGCCTAATCGTAACCACGGTGTACCGGGCCCAGTACTCCGAGGCAGCTGAGCTCCTTATAGCCTCAAGAGGGTCATTGCTTGGGAGGTGGAATGCGAGGTCTACGGGCAGCCACCCCCAAGGCGGCACGTAGACCTCGGCCCACGCGTGCCCCCAGTTCACGCCCAGGAAATTCACGTAGTAGTGCATGCCGGGCTCCCACAGCCTCCTCTCCTCACCATAATTGAAGTCGGCCACTAGCGCGATCTTCAGGTAAGCCGGTATGCCCAGCGAGCGGAGCATTAATATTAACAGGTTAGCCTGGTCGTCGCAGTCGCCCCGCCCCCTGCCCTCCTCCACAGCTGTGGGGGGCAGGGTCTCATTCGGGTACCTAGGGCCGACCCCTATGTCGTAATCCACCTTGCCCCATATCCACTTAACCAGCTTAGCTACCACGGCCAGCACCCTATCCTCGCCCCCAGCTAGCTCCCTAGCCTTCTCAGCTAGGTAGCGCATCCCCTCCTCATCGTACCTCCACGGCCCCTCGGGCCTCGCGTACGCTAGCAGGGAGGGAGGTACGTCGCCTACGAGGCCCGAGGAGGAATAGTTCAGGCTCGGCGGCCTAAACCTCATAGTGAGGACTCTAGCCACCACTTCAATGCTTAACGTAGCGAAGGGTGGTATGGAGCGCGGGCACCTCACAGCTAAGTAGCTGCTACCGCACTCCCTCTCAACTACGTGTGCCTGGCAGCCCTCAACTCCAGTCCCGTCAATCTCGACCGAGAAGTTGAGCAGGTGGGAGGACTGATAGGAGTCGTTGAGGGGGAGCGGGAGTAGTACCTCGTCCAGCGGGTAGGGGGCACTTGAGTTGTTAGCTATAGTGAGCCTCTCCCAGAAGTACGCCACCACAGCGCTAGGTGCTGCGAGCTGGGGAGGAGCCAGGGAAGCGACTAGCACTAGGAGTAGAGGCACTATGCGCCTCACACACAAGAAGTCGAGTGACTTGTCTTAACGCTTTTTATATGGGAAGAGCTCCCTGCCCCCGATGAAGAGGGAGCGGCTGGGCGTAATGCCCCTAAACGGGTTCTGGGAATTCAGGAGGGATCCCGGGGGAGTGGGATCTGAGGAGGGCTTCTATGAGGGCTTTGAATCCGAGTACCTGCTGGCTGTCCCAGCCAGCTGGAATGAGCAGGTCCCTGAGCTAATGAATTACATGGGCATTGCGTGGTACGCGCGGAGGTTCACTGTTCCCAAGGCTTTTGAAGGGCTAAGGGCGTGGCTGGTGTTCGAGGGAGTTAACTACAGGGCTGAGGTGTGGCTTAATGGCCGCTACCTAGGCGGCCATGAGGGGGGCTTCACGTCCTTCAGGCTGGAGGCCCCAGTGGAATACGATTCGGAGAACCTGCTCGTCGTTAAGGTGGATAATACCCTGACCCCCAAGTCGGTACCGCCCGGCAGGGGGCTTCACGGCTTCGAGGGCCCTTACTTCGACTTCTTCCACTACGGCGGCATACACAGGCCCGTGAGAGTGGAGTTCACGGGCCCCTCCTGGGTTGAGGAGCTGGCAGTAACTGCTCATGCTGATGGCCGCTTAAGGGCAGTAGTCCGTACTGGGGGAGAGGAGCCGGATAGGGTTTACGTGAAGGTGCTGGATGAGGGGAAGGTGCTCTACTCGGGTGAGGCCGCGCGCGAGGAGAGGGGAGTTTACGCCATTGAGGGGCTAGTGAGGGGCATCAAGCCCTGGGACATCGGGAGGGGAAGGGTGTACAAGCTTGTAGTGGATGTCTACACTGAGTCCCTGGCGGACTCGGTCTACGAATACATTGGCTTTAGGGACTTCGAGGTAAGGAGCGGGAAGCTCCTCCTCAATGGCAGGGAGGTAAGGCTTCTCGGCTTTGGGAGGCACCAGGATTTTCCAGTGTTCGGCAGGTACCTGCCTGAGCCTGTAGTCGTCAGGGACTACGCGATGATGGCTAAGCTTAATGCTAACTCCTTCAGGACGTCTCACTACCCCTACTCCAGCGCCGACCTGGACTACGCGGACAGGATGGGAGTGCTCGTGATACTCGAAGCCCCGCTCGTGGGCTTGAGGGAAGAGCACTTCAGAGATCGTGAGTACCTCGAGAAGTGTAAGCGAGTGCTCAGTGAGATGATCAGGGAGCACAGGAATAGGCCCTCTGTGATCATGTACTCCGTAGCCAATGAGCCGCAGAGCTGGCTGGACGAGGCAGTCCCATTCCTCAAGGAGCTGGCAAATACTGTCAGGAGCCTGGACCCTACGAGGCCTGTCACCTTCACATCTCACGCTCACATGGCTGGACGTGATGACAAAGCGCTGGGCGTTGCGGACGTCATATCGCTGAACTTCTATCACGGGTGGTACACGCTGCACGGAGACCTGGAAGCCGCGATCCGCAGAGTGAACGAGGATCTGGAGGAAGTGCACCGCCGCTACCCCAATAAACCCATCCTCATCACGGAGTTCGGCGCTGGCGCGGTAGCAGGGCTCCACAGCGACCCTCCTGAGATGTGGACTGAGGAGTATCAGGCCGAGCTCATCTCGAGGTACATAGACCTCTTCTCCTCCAAGGGTTACGTTAAGGGCATCCATATATGGAACCTCGTCGACTTCAAGACTCCTCAGAGCCACTGGAGGGTAGTCCTGAACAGGAAGGGCGTGCTGACTCGCACGAGACAGCCCAAGCTCGCGGCTAGAGTGGTGGCTGAGAAGTTCGGGAGGTTAAAGATGGGGGGTGGCACAGCTGAGGAGGCGTAGAGTGCTGGGACTAGTGCCCGCAGCAACTGTCTTTCTCCTATTCTTTGCAGCTCGCGGAGTTTACCTCCCCTTAACCCCTCTCTACGTGGAGGAGGTAACAGGCTCCTACTACCTAGTCGGCCTAGCAGCCATGGCATCGAGCGTCGCACTAGCAGCGTCCCAGTACGCGTGGGGAGCTCTCTCGGATATTGTGGGCCGAAGGGGGGTCGCGGTAGCTGGCTTAGCCTCCCTCTCGCTAGTTCTAGCAGTCATGCCCCTAGCTACACACCCGCTACAGCTGGTAGCACTCCGAGCAGTGGAGGGGATAGCTGTGGCAGCTATCTACACTAGCGTGCCAGCGGCAGTGGGGGATGCCGCCGCCACGCTGGAGCTAGGATTTGGGTCTGCCATGAGCCTAGCCAGGATGCTGGGCTCAGCGGGCTTCGCCACCTCCGCGCTGTTAAGCTCACAGCGTATTATGAGCTATGGAGCGGCATTTGCTCTGGCAGCCCTCCTCTGCGCCCTAGCCATACCGCCAGCTATGGCTATCGGCCAGCGGCCAGCCAGGGCAGCTGGGTTCAGCATCGTGGGTGCGAGGCGCCACCTACCGTTGTTAACAGCTGCTGCCACCTGGTCCATGGTGTTCATGGCTGTCACGAGCTTATGGCCGAACTACATGGCTAGCCTCGGCTACGGCTTTAGCGATGTCTACCTATACTGGGCATTGGCAGCCTACGGCGAGGCACCGCTCATGCTGCTGTGCGGCCTAATAGTAGACAGGGACTTAATGAGGGGAGCGCTGGCAGCATCCTCAGCATCCCTCGCCTTAACATATTTGCTGTACACGTACGCGCCCAGTAGGGCGGGACTCCTCATAGCTCAAGTGTTCCGATCAATCGCGTATGCCTTCTTCGAGATATCCACTCTCGCCTACGCCACTAGAGCAGCTGACGAGGCTCACAGGGGAGGCCTAGTAGGTCTGAGGAATACCGCAGTGAGCATCGGCTGGATACTGGGCTCACTGTATGGCGGGCTAATGGCAGAGTCCCTCGGGCTTAAGCGTATGATAGAGAGTTGTGTGCTCCTCCTCGCAGTGCCGACGATCCTCTTCCTCAAGGGCTCGAAGCGTTTAGATTAGATCCCCTTAACCCAGCGGTACACAGTCTTCAGCGGAACTCCAAGCTCCTCCGATATCTGCCTTACGCTCATCCCCCTCCTCCTCATACTCCTAGCTCTCTCCCTAAGGACCCTTCTCTCAGCCTTACTGTACCTGGACTTATTCTCGAACACTATGACATCCTCCATCCCAACTAGCGATAAGGCGAAGGTGAATGCTTGAAGCGCTCTGCTCTCTCGATAGAGGTAACCCCTCACCCTGACCCTATATCCCTTAGAAATGTACTCTTTAACCTCCAGTAGCGCTTCCTTAACCGAGTTGAAGGGCACTGAGGTGGTGGTGAATAATATCTCCACTAGCTTCTCGCCATGGTTGACATCTATGTCATAGCCCTTGCCGGACATGGCCACCACTCTCCCACGAACGCTCACTTATAAGTATTTCTCATATTAGCCAAAGATATAAATAGAGAAAAGCTTATGAGGCATTCCCATATTATAATAACCGAGAATTTGAGATGAGGTGGGAGCCATGATGGCATGGAGGGTCGTAGTAATCAGGGCCTTGAGGCATCTGATAACCGATAGAGGGCCTCCGCTATTCTTTACCTCAATAATGAAGCCGTCGGCACGTGGAATCTTCATCACTTTTCAGGGTGAATGCGTCTCCTCACCGAATCCATGATGCATCAGAGGGGGAACTTATAGTTACTTCAAAGGGCCAATCGCCCGGCAGGATCTGGGCAGATGGAGCTGGGGAGAATAAAAAATGCCCATTTAAGCGCTAGGTCCTAAGTCCGAGGCATATCCTAGAGATCTTCTCGATAGCCTTCAAGCCGCTGCCGGTGAGCGGGATGTAAATGCGTTCCTCCTTATCAATAGCACCCTCTGCCCTGGCCTTCTCTAAAGCAGCTAGCGCGGCAGCGGAGGTTGGCTCCACGAATAGCCCCATCCTAGCTAGGAGCTTAAACGCCTCAACTATCTCCTGGTCCTCGACTACAATGGCATCGCCATTCGACTTCTTAACCGCATCTATTACTTGTCTCAGCCTGGGGGGGTGAGGTATGGCTATTCCATCGGCTAGTGGCGCTCTAGGCGGCTCTCGGCCGTAGGGCCCGTGTAGCGCGTCGTATACTGGCGTGATGCCAGCGGCCTGTACAGCCATCATCCTGGGCACCTCATCTATCACCCCCAGCTTCCTTAGCTCGATGAAGCCCCTGTACACCCCCAGCAGCAGGCCTCCACTCCCCACAGGCAGTATAGCAGCATCTGGAGGCCCAGCTTGTTCAACACACTCGTAGGCTAGCGTCTTGAGGCCCTCGATGAAGAATGGGTTCCACATGTGGCTAGCGTATACAGCTCCTCCCAGCTCCCTCATGACAGCCCTATGCACCTCAGCTCTAGGCCCCCTAACCTCAACCAGCTCAGCGCCGTAAGAGGCTATCTGGACCCTCTTGCCGATGGGGGCGTCGGCTGGTACGAAGACTCTACACCGGATCCCCGCGGCCGCGGAGTAGGCTGCGACAGCAGCTCCCGCGTTGCCGGAGGAATCTATGGCCACCTCCCTAACGCCTAGAGCCTTGAGATTAGAAATCATCAAGCTGGCTCCCCTGTCCTTAAAGGATCCAGTGGGGTTCACGTAGTCGAGCTTCAGGATAAGCTCCACTCCCCAGAGGCGTTTGAGGATAAGCGGAGTGAAACCCTCACCCATGCTGACCACACAATTCTCCTCCAATAGGGGTAGGAACTCTCTATACCTCCACATGCTAGCGCTCCTACGTCTGAACTTATCAGTGTCAAACTCTAAGCCCTCCACGCTCATCGCCACGTCGAGGGGGGCACCACAGCTACACCTCCAGCTCAGCGACGTGGGCTCGTACTCCCTGCCGCACGAGCTGCACACTATCCTGAAGTTCCCCTCCACGTAATGCCCTAGGCTAGCCTACTTAAAAATCGAGTCAATGCTTAAATCAAACCAGCGCTGGACCACTGCGTGGCTAGGACTGTAATCCTAGCCCACGGCGACGCGGATGGCGTCACAGCCGCGGCTGTAGCCAAGTCCGTGTACAGGGGGGCTGAGGTATTCTTCACCCACCCCGTGGGCCTACTCGAGGATTTTCGGGAATTCGCCAAGGATGCTGAGCGCGTCCTAATACTCGACATATCGCTGGATGAAAAACAGCTGAAGGGCCTTCTCGAGGAGTTTAAAAGGTTTAAGGGAGGAATCCTCTACATCGATCATCACCCGTTGCCTCCCGGCGCTAGGCTAGAGGAAGTAGGGGTTGAAGTAGTGCACGAGGAGGGACCCTGTGCAGCTGAGCTGACATTCAGGAGGCTGAAGCCGGGATGGGAGATGAGTAGGGTTGCCCTCTACGGGGCTATAGGCGACTATGCGCTCGACACGCCGTGGGTCAGAGAGGCGATGCTGAGGTGGGATATTAAGAGCCTATTCCTCGAGGCTGGAACTCTCGTGTTAGGCCTCGACTACATAGGCAGGGATCACGAGCTTAAGCGGAGGATAGTCAATGAGCTGAGCAGGGATGTGTTACCTACTAGCATCCCAGAGCTCCTGATAGCCGCTACGGTGCAGGCTAAGCGTATTGAAGAGATGAGAAGGAAGTTGCCACAGCTCGTGAGGACTGGGAGGAGCGTGGCGTATGTGGTGAATCCGCCGGGTAGCTTAGGGCTAGCTGCGTTTTATGCCAGGGTTTTGGCTGATAAGCCCGTGGGGCTGGCTGCGAGTGAGAGGGGAGGCACGTACGTGATCAGTGTTAGGGCTGGTGATCCCCGCGTTGACCTGAACTCGCTACTGAGGCGCTTAGCACCGCGCTTAGGAGGCCATGGTGGGGGTCATCCACAGGCTGCTGGTGCCAGGATACCGGCTTCTCGATTAAGCGAGTTCATAGAGGAGCTCGATAGAGCTGTGAGCGCCGCCTGTAGTGGAAAAGGGTAATTACGAGGGCAGTGCCCTACAGGGAGGGAGGCCGTGGCTAGGTTGAGAGCGGGGGTAGGGGTTCGCGTGATAACTCCGCCTGTGGGCGTGCCGCTGGGGGGTTACGCCGCTCGAGTCGAGCCCGCGAGAGGCGTACATGATGACCTCCACGCCAGGGCCGTAGTCCTGGAAGCTGGCGGCGAGCGCGCTGCGCTGGTGTCTCTAGAGCTGTTATACGCGACTCGCGAGCTAGTAGAGGAGGTCAGGAGGGTGTGTGAGGAGGAAGCAGGGATCCCCCAGGACTCAGTGATGGTGGCAGCTGTCCACACCCACTCAGGCCCCTCCCTAGTGGGCTTCCACTCGACGCCGAGGCAGGGGTACCTAGAGGAGTACCTACGCCTGCTGCCGGGTCTCGTGGCCAGCGCGGTTATAGAGGCTACGCATAGGCTGGTGGAAGTGGATGTGAGGTATGGGCGTGGCAGAGTGGATAAGTGGCTCGTCAACCGCAGGAAGCCGGGCAGGGGACCCCTGGACCCTGAGGTATCCGCCCTATGCCTCGAGCATGGAGGCAGAGCCCTGTGCACAGTAGTGAACTTTGCGTGTCACGCGGTAGTCCTGGGTCACAATAACCTCCTGATATCAGCCGACTACCCCGGCTATGTCTCCACGACGGTTGAGCGGCTCTTAGGCGGCTCTTGCCTATTCCTCAACGGCGCGTGTGGCGACGTAAACCCGCTAACTCCCGGCACATCACTTGAGAGGGTATACGACAGGTCTGTGGGAACCTTCAAGCACGCGGAGGAGATGGGGGCTGCCATAGCCTGTGAGGCAGTGAAATCTCTGCTGAGCTCGGAGTCATCAAGTGTGCGTGGGGTGTGGGCTGCCAGGAGGCGCGTGGAGCTCAAGATCAGAGAGTTCCCGAGGATTAGCGAGGAGGAGCTCGAGGCTACTAGGAGATCCTTCAAGGACGCCCTAGCTAAGGGCAACTGGGGCGAGGCCTCCAAGTTGAGGTTCAGGCTAGCTATGATGGAGCTTGTGAAGAGGCTTGAGGAGAGGTGCCCTGATGGTGTGCTGCGGACGGAGGTACAGGCGCTGAGAATAGGGGATGCGGTGGTAGTCGGCCTACCAGGCGAGCCCTTCGTGGAGGTGGGGCTGAGGATCAAGGCGTCCTCCAGGGCAGGCCTAACGATGGTGGCAGGCTACGCTAATGACGCCATAGGCTACTTGCCGACGGATGAGGCGTTCGAGGAGGGAGGGTATGAGGTCTCCCTGCCTGTGTGCATAGTCGAGAGGGGGGCAGCGAGTAGGCTGGTGGATGAGGCGACGAGGCTGGTGGAGGAGCTACTTGCGGAGGGCTGAGGCGGTAAGCTTTTCCCCGCCGGAGAGCCTGAGCAGGGGGAGGAGCTTGTTAGACCTGCTTGAGCTTAAGGTGTTGCCTCGGAATTACTCATCAATGCTCCGCGACCACTTCGCTCGACTTGCCTACGAGCTTGATGCATCCCTGACTAGGCCATCAAGGCCGGAGGAGGTGGAGGGCTGGCGCCGTCGGGTGAGGGAGGCTCTGTGGGATGCGATGGGCGTTGAGCCTGAGAGAGCTGAGCTAAATGCTAGAGTGGTGCGCAGGAGGAGGAAGAAAGGCTACGGAGTGGAAAACATAGTATTCGAGAGCAGGCCAGGCTTCCTAGTAACTGGCAACCTATACCTCCCTGAGGGCGAAGGCCCCTTCCCAGCCATACTCAGGGTTCACGGCCACTACCCGCGAGGGAAGTTCCAGGCTGAGGTGCAGGCCTCAGCAGCTACGCTGGCTAGGGCGGGATTCGTGGTCCTCGCAGTGGACATGGTAGGCTACGGCGATAGGTGGTTCCAGGGCCACAGAGAGGGGGTGTGGCTCCCCGCTATCGGGATGAGCCTGCCGGGCTTGCTGCTGTGGGATAACATCAGGGCCCTAGACTACCTGGAGTCTAGGAGGGAGGTGGATCCGGAGAGGATAGGGGTCACGGGTAGCTCTGGGGGAGGCACTCAGACCATGTACCTGGCCGCCCTAGACGATAGGGTTAAGGCGGCGGTCCCCGTGGTGTCTGCCGAGGTGTTTGAGGATCAGGTGGCTAGCGGCCGTTGCTACTGCGAGTGCGTACCCGGGATCATGAGGTTCGCTAATGTGAGCGATGTCCTGGCCCTCATAGCGCCCAGGCCCCTCCTACTCATTTGCGGCATTCATGATGACGTGTTCCCCGTGCTGAGAGCTAGGAAGGCCTACCTCCGCCTCAAGAGGATCTACGAGATGATGGGCGTGGCTGACAGGGTGGCGCTGTATGAAGTGCATACTGGTCACGGATACTTCAGGGAGATGAGGGAGGCCATGTACCGGTGGTTCAACAGGTGGCTCCGAGGAGAGGATGAACCCATAGAGGAGCGCGACCTTGATCTAGACTCGGAGTACTCGCCCTCGCTCTCCTGCCTTCCAAGGCCTGAGGGAGAGACAATCGCCACTCTATACTACCGCAAGGCGCTGGAGCTGGCTAAGGCCAGGAGGGCCAGCCCAGAGGAGTGGATCCAGCGGGTGGGGGAGCTGAGGGTGAGGCTGATTGAGGACGTGTTTGGAGGCTTCCCCGAGGAGCTGATCCACGTCAGATCCCTTGGCAAGGAGACGTTGAACGGTATTGAGGTTGAGAAGCTGGCGATCAGGACCGAGTTGGACATCATAGTGCCAGCACTCCTCCTCCGTAGGTCCAAGGAAGGGGGGAGAAGGTGTCGTGTGTACTTATCACCCAGAGGCAAGGCGAGAGCCCCCTCGCTGGGCATCGTGAGGAGCTGGCTCGATGCGGGATACGCAGTGCTAGCCCTGGACTACAGGGGCGTGGGCGAGACCGCATTTAGTGAGGAGGTGGCTGTCAAGAACTCGCTCGTCCTGGGCAGGCACGTGCTGGGCATGCGAGTATATGATGTCATCAGGGCCATCGACTTCCTCCTGGGAGAGGCTGGGTTTAGTGAGGTGGAGCTCTACGGGGAGAGGGAGGCTGGCTTCATTGCCTTGCTGGCCGCTGCCTTAGATGAGCGTGTCAAGGCCGTTCACACCCTGGAGATGCCAGCTACTCTCGTGTCAAGAGATGGCTTCAGCTACCCACCATCCCTATTCCCACCCAACATCCTGAGATATGCTGACGTGCCAGAGCTAGCGGCCATGGTAGCGCCAAGGCCACTAGCTATAGAGCAGCCCATCGGCCCCCACCTGGAGCTACTCCCTCAGGAGGAGGCGGATGAGTGCTTTGAGTTCACGAGATATGTTTATGAGTGCCTCGGGGCTCCTCACAACTTCAGCGTGATATCCTACGCCTCAGGCTAGCCTGGATGGCAGCGGTCCCGGCGAGGTATAGTTTTTACCTAGTTAGTAAGCCTCATCATGGGTATGATAGGAGTCGCGGTCGTGGGCTTGGGCAGGATTGGGAGGCTTCACGCCGAGATCTTCGCTACGAAGGTTGAGGGGGCTAAGCTCGTAGCCGTGTGTGACGTCGTCAAGGGTGTAGTTGAGGAGGTCGGCTCCAAGCTAGGTGTCAAGCCTTACACGGATTATGGGGAGCTGCTCCGCGATAGGGCGGTGGATGCAGTCGTAATATGCACTCCAACATTCCTCCACGCCGAAATGATAGTGAGGGCGGCTGAGGAGGGCAAGCATGTGCTCTGCGAGAAGCCTCTCGCAGTAACTACTGAGGAGGCTGAGAGGGCGCTGAAGAGCGTTGAGAAGAGCGGGGTAAAGCTGCAGGTGGGTTACATGAGGCGGTTCGACCAGGCGTACTCGGGCGCTAAGAAGGCCATCGAGGAGGGGAGGATAGGGAGGCCCCTCGTCTTCATAAGCATCGCTAGGGATCCCGGCCCCCCGCCAGGCTGGGCGGCAGACCCGAGGAAGTCTGGCGGCATATTCCTGGACATGCTGAGCCACGACTTCGACATGGCTCGTTGGCTAATGTCGTCGGAGGTGAGAAGAGTATATGCCACGGGCGGCGCCTACCTCTACGAGGAGCTTAGGGAGAAGGGCGACCTCGACGTGGTTAACGTGTGCCTCGAGTTTGAGAGCGGGGCCCTCGGCCTTATCCACGGAAGCAGGAAATCCGCATTCGGCTACGACCTCAGGACGGAGGTGATGGGGTCGGAGGGGACCCTGTACGTGGGATCTCATCACGACCCCAACCTAGCCGTAGGCACTAGAGCTGGTGTCACGTACAGCGGCGTCAGCTGGTTCATGGGCAGGTTCTACGACGCGTACGTGAGGGAGGATGAGGAGTTCGTCAAGTCCATAGCTGAGGACAGGGAACCTCTTGTGACTGGGCTCGACGGTAGGAGGGCGATTGAGATAGCTGAAGCGGCGTGGAGGAGCGTCAGGGAGGGGAGGCCGGTAAGCCTGGTGTGACGCATGAAGCTGGCCGTAGTTGTGGCTCCGCCCACGGCGGGCTTTGAGGCAGTTGTCAGGAGGCCCCTGAGAGAGGCGCTATCCCTCCTGCAGGAGTACGGGTACGATGGCGTGGAGCTCAGCCTCCTAGACCCAAAGGTGATCGATAGGGGGGAGCTGAGGTCCATGCTGAGCGAGTATGGGCTAGAGCTGCCGGCCTTGAGCACTGGCCTCAACTACCTCCACTTCGGCCTCAGCCTAACTAGCCCCGATCCCGCAGTCAGGAAGAGGGCTGTCGATAGGCTGCTGGAGTTCGCGGACTTAGCATACGAATTTGGCGCTGCAGTTGTCATAGGGCTGATAAGAGGCAGGAGCGGGGGGCTAAGCCGCAGGTCTGCGTTAAAGCTCCTAGTCGAGGAGCTGAGGGAGGTCTGCAAGCGCGCGAGCCACGTAAAGTTCCTTCTCGAGCCGCTCAATAGGTACGAGACAGACCTGGTAAATAACGTTGAGGAGGCCCTAGAGGTGCTCGAGATGGTGGCTGTTGAGAACCTGTACCTCCTCGTAGACACCTTCCATATGAATATTGAGGAGCCGAGGATCGAGGTGTCGATAAAGAGGGCTGGGGGCAGGATAGGTCACGTCCACGTAGCTGATAGTAATAGGCTAGCCCCGGGGATGGGGCATCTAGACTTCAAGTCCGTGGTAAGTGCGTTGAGAGAGGTGGGCTACGACGGCTACTTATCAGCAGAGGTGATAGTTAAGCCGGACTTAAAGACGGTGCTAGAGGCGACTAAGCGGACGCTAGCCCCCCTCTTGGCTTAGCACGGGACATACGCTAAGCCACGCTCCGCGTCACGCACCACGTGACTGCCCCCTCACCCAGGGGTACAGAGAGTAGAGCTTCTCCACGCTCTTAGCGACGAGCTCCCTCGGATACTCGTATGGCGGCAGCTTGCCAGCCAGGAACTCGTCATATGCCTTGAGATCCAGCAGCCCATGTCCACTCAAGTTGAAGAGCACTACCTTCCTCTCCCCCTTCCTCTTAGCTTCCAGCGCGACGTCTATGACCGCCTTAACGGCGTGTGCACTCTCTGGAGCCGGCACTATGCCCTCTGTCCGTGAGAATAGGCGGGCAGCCTCGAATACCTCCACCTGGTTGTAGGCAACACTCCTATACACGCCCTTCCTGACGAGGAGGCTCAGGCTGGGCGCGGCGCCGTGGTACCTAAGGCCGCCCGCGTGTATGGGGGGAGGCATGAAGTCGTGGCCTAGTGTATACATTTTTAAGAGCGGAGTTAGGCGGGCTGTGTCGCCGTGGTCGTAGGTGTAGACTCCCCTGGTCATCGAGGGGCAGGCAGTGGGCTCAACCGCTATGAACTCGGCCTTAGTTGGCGCCTTCCCCGAGACCTCCATGTAGTAGAACGGGTATGAAAGGCCAGCGAAGTTGCTGCCCCCACCGACACACCCTATGATCACGTCGGGGTATCTATCGATCAGCTCCATCTGCTTAATAGCCTCAAGCCCGACTATGGTCTGGTGTAACAACACGTGATTCAGCACACTGCCTAGCGAATACTTGGTGTCATCATGAGTGGCGGCGTCTTCTATAGCCTCGCTTATAGCTATGCCGAGGCTGCCCGGGCTCTCAGGATCGCGCTCTAGCACGCTCCGCCCAGCTCTAGTCCTCCTGCTCGGGCTGGGCACAACCTCAGCACCCCAGAGCTGCATCAACACCCTCCTGTAGGGCTTCTGCTCATAGCTGACCCTAACCATGTACACTGTGCACTTCAAGCCGAATATGTTAGTGGCGAAGGCGAGTGCTGAGCCCCACTGCCCCGCGCCGGTCTCAGTCGTTAAGCGCTTCACGCCCTCACGCATGTTGTAGTAGGCCTGAGCCACCGCTGTGTTCGGCTTGTGGCTCCCAGGAGGGCTCACCCCCTCGTACTTGTAGTAGATCTCAGCTGGTGTCTTCAGGGCACGCTCTAGCCTCCAGGCTCTATAGAGGGGCGTTGGCCTCCACAGCCTATAGACCTCCAGGACCTCGCCGGGTATGCTTATGAACCTATCCCGAGAGAACTCCTGCCTTATGAGCCCACGAGGGAATATGGGCTCCAGGTTGCTCGGCCTCACAGCTTCACCATTGGGCTTTAGGGGAGGCGGCAGAGGTTCGGGGAGGTCAGGGACCACGTTGTACCAGTGGCGGGGGAGGTCGTCCTCCTCAAGCATCACCTTATACGCCTGCATCGGAGGTGAGCTACACACATACTCAAAACGATTTCTGAACCAATGCCTACACAGATTCCTGAGTATAGTTGATGCTTCGACATGGACCTTATTAAGCTAAAAATGTATGTTTTTATGCATGCAGCTCTGGAAGGAGATATCGAGGGAGTTCGGCAGGAGCGAGTCTAAAAGGAGGGTTGTCGTGATGCTAATTAGGCATGGGCTGAGCGTGAAGGAGGCTGAGAGGGGGGGCAGGTGGGGTCCAAGGGTCTTCCTTGGAGAGATACCGGTGCCTTATAAGAGTCTGGCCGCGGCATGTGGCGTCGACTGGAGGACTGTGAGGGAGACGCTTGAGAGAATAATCAGGAACCCCTTCCTAAGGGAGTTCTTCGGGAGGCTTGAGAATGCAGGTCCCTTCCTCAGGGGCGTGACTAGGCTGCTAGGCTACAGGTGCATCGTGGTGGAGACGGTGCGCGACCAGCCCGGCATCCTAGCCTACGTCTCAGGCTTACTGGCGGAGAGGGGGATCAACATACTGCAGGTAGTGGCGGAGCACCCACTCCTCGTCGAGAACCCGAAGCTGTACGTCATAATAGAGGGCGAGCTTCCTGAGGGGGTCATTCCGAGGCTATTGAAGCATGAGGCCATAAAGAGCGTCACTGTGTACTAACCCGTTTATACCTGGCAGAGCCATTTATTCACGGTGGGAGAAGTGAGGGCAGCAGTCCTATACGCAGACTTCTCGCCCAGGCCGGGGTACAGGCTAAGCGATGAGGAGGCTAGGACCCGTAAGGTGAGGGAGGGGAACAAGGTCTGGAAGAACCCTCGCCTAATCCTGGAAGAGAGGCCTGTCCCCGAGCCCCGGGGCGATGAGGTCCTGGTGCGGGTTAAGGCTGTCGGGATATGTGGATCCGACGTGCACTTTGTTGAAACCGACGAGGATGGCTACATCATCTACCCCGGCCTCACTCGGTTCCCAGTAGTGATAGGCCACGAGTTCAGCGGAGTAGTGGAGAGGGTGGGGCCAGCTGTCCGTAACATAAAGCCCGGAGACATGGTGACCAGCGAGGAGATGCTGTGGTGCGGCGAGTGCGACGTGTGTAGGATGGGATACCTGAACCACTGCATCAGGCTCAACGACCCAGCAGATATGGAGTATGGGGAGCTGGGCTTCACGCACGATGGCGCGATGGCCGAGTACGTGTTGGTGAGAGAAAGGTACCTGTGGAGGATTGACAGCCTATTAGACACCTACGGCAGTGAGGAGAAGGCCTTCGAGGCTGGGAGCCTGGTGGAGCCAACCTCGGTCTCCTATAACGCGATATTCACTAGGGCTGGCGGCTTCAAGCCAGGCGCCTACGTAGTGGTGTGGGGCGCCGGGCCGATCGGGCTAGCTGCTATAAGCCTCTGCAAGGCTGCTGGCGCTGGGATGGTCATAGCATTTGAGATTAGCGAGCCACGCATTGAACTCGCCAGGAAGGTAGGCGCAGACCACGTGCTCAACCCACTCGAGCTGAGGAGGAAGGGTGTTGAGCCCTACGAGAAGGTGCTCGAGATAACCGGCGGCGAGGGCGCAGACATGCACGTGGAGGCAGCTGGCGCTCCCGCCCAGACCCTGCCCCAGATCCAGAGGAGCCTGGCTGTGGGCGGGAAGGTGGCGTGGATAGGCAGAGCCCCCAGCGAGGTCCCAATCTACCTGGAAGTATTCCAGGTTAGGAGGGCGCAGCTCTTCGGCAGTCAGGGGCACTCGGGCTGGGGGAACTTCAAGAACGTCATAAGGCTGATGGCCGCCGGGAAGGTGGATATGACTAAGATAATCACGAGTCGCTTCAGGCTAGAAGAAGTAGAGAAAGCGTTTGAGAGGGCTAAACAACGCATCGATGGGAAAATAATAATAAGGCCCTGAGGGGGTGGAGGGCGTGAGCGAGTACGAGTCGAGGTTCTCCAGGCCCGTCTACAACAAGTTCGGAGGCAAGATATACCTGGATCAGATGACAGTTGAGGAGATCCAGGAGAGGGTTAAGGAGAACGACATCGTGCTCGTCCCCTGCGGCTCCATTGAGAACCACGGGCTAGCAGCCCCAGTGGGCGAGGACACGCTCATAGGGACTTACATAGCCGAGAGGGTGGCCTATGAGACGGGGGTCACGGTCGCGCCCCCGATATTCTACGGCAGCCACCCCAGCCACCACTACGGCATGCCTGGTACTATACCAGTCGAGAAGGAGGCGTACATAGGCTACGTCTTGTCAGTGGTTAAGTGGCTTAGCCACGCTGGCTTTAAGAAGATAGTACTCTTCAACAGCCACGGCCAGGAGTACGTGCTCCCCATAGTCAAGGACCTAGCCATAATAAGGGAGGGAGTACGCGCACTCATACTAGTGACCAGCTGGTGGGCCTGGGTTAGAGACCTCCTGCAGGCGGGGAAAGAGCTTAAGCCGGGGCTCGTGCTTGAGACCCCCTTCGTCCACGCCGACGAGCTCGAGACTAGCGTGACGTGGTACGTAGCCCCAAAACTAGTTAAGCCGGAGAAGCTGAGGGAGTCAGATGCGGAGGAAATGGTAGCTGTCATACCGGATAAGTGGGTGGATAAGGCTGGAAATGTCTACGGCAGGCCCTTCAGCTGGTACGACGTCAGCCACTACATGGAGATCCACCACTACCCTAAGGGCAGCGTAGGCTACCCCAGCAAGGCAAGCAGGGAGAAGGGAGAAGTCGTGGTGGAGGCCGCCATCAAGCGCATTGTCGAGTTTATAGAATGGCTCAGGGAGACCTATCCCCCGGGCAAAGTCCCGCGAGTCTGGCCTGAGCCCGGAGATTTCAGGTACTAGGCTCGACATTAAACTCTTTTTTAATATTCTCCCTTATTCTCCTCTAATATTCAACCAAAGGCTGGTACAGAGCGAGTTCTAAGCCTTGTTAGCTCCTTGAGCGTAGGTACGCATCAACGTGTCTAGCTGCTCTCCAGCCGCTCTCCATGGCTCTGTAGACAGTGCTGGGCCCCTGCGCCACATCCCCCGCCGCGAATACTCCCTCTACGCTGGTCATCATGTTATCTCTTACCCTCACCCTGCCATCTGCCTCAAGCTCAGCCCCCAGCTCCACTAGTGGCTTGGGCGGCGTAGGCCTGAGGCCAGTTGCCACTATGATCGCATCCACATCGATTACTCTCTCAGTGCCCGGCAGCGGCTCAACTCTTTCCCACCTGCTCCTGGTGGGCTTCACGCTTATCAGCTTGAGCGCCTTCACTTCAGGCCCTCCGATCACCTCGAGGGGTAGGGCGTTGTCGACAACTTCTATGAGCCCCCTCACCGCCATCTTTGCGAGAAGCGCTGCTGCTGGGGCGATCCCGAGAGGCCTCCTGTAGATCAACGTGGGCTTAACTCCGTACTCCCTCACTAGAATCTCACATACGTCAGCTGCAGTGAGCCCCGCCCCCACC
>Ga0180300_10000373_pt1 | contig 19257 bp, 15 predicted proteins | sample GuaBasSediGuay15_FD_121798 | JGI IMG/M metagenome (GOLD analysis project Ga0180300, IMG submission 121798) | Subseafloor sediment microbial communities from Guaymas Basin, Gulf of California, Mexico - Guay15, Core 4569-2, 21-24 cm | ecosystem: Environmental > Aquatic > Marine > Hydrothermal...
TCTTATAACTTAGGGACTGTAAATTGCTACCTCATAGAAACTGACACCGGCTATATCCGGTTGAAAAAGAACTTGAAAGCGCGGCTGTAAATCCGGCAATCTCAAGCTCATCGTTTTAACACATGAAGATTTTGACCATACCAGCAATGCAGCCTATCTCCGTAAAAAGTTCGACACAAAAATAGCCATTCACGATGGCGATTCAGTAATGGTCGAACGTGGAAACATGTTCTGGAACAGGAAAAAACCCTTTCTTTAACTATGGTCTTACCAGCTGAACTCCGAATAAACCATCTTACTTTAGACATGATGTAGGATCATGCTCCAAATCCACATCTTCTTCGTATACTCTACCTATGATTCTAATCCATGATGGGATGACTTAATCACTCAATTTGAAAAATTTAGGTTCTTTTTTGCTCTTCTCAAGGCTATCCGCCGCTAATGCTTTCGAGAAACCTCAAAATCTCAGCGGTGACCGCATCTCCAGGTTTTCCAATATCCCTGCTGACTGTATCGTGCGTCTTACCTTGGGCATAAAAGATCTCGAAAGGTGCTCCTACCTCATTTAAATCGTTAATCAGCCTCTGGGAATCTGCCTTGGTGAGCCTCCAGTCCGTGTATATAACTAAAGTTGGTGGCATGTAGCTACCTTCCTCAACATGAGCAATTGGTGATGCATCTCTCAAAACGTTCTCATCTTCGCCAAATGCACGCTTAAACAACGTTTTGTACAGAACTGGAAATGAATCGTGGACATGCACGAGGTCATAACCACCGCCGTCGAGTAAAATCAGACCTTTAACGATGGAAGTGTCTAACCCATATTTGCCAAGAAACTTTTCCCCATATGAAACTAAGGCCACAAGATGAGCGCCTGCAGAGTGTCCCATGAGATATATCCTATTTTGATCACCACAATAGTCGCTAATATGGTTATAGACCCAACTTAGAGCTTCAGCAACATCGTAGGCAAAATCTGGATATGAAACTTCTGGAGCAAGTCTGTAGTTAACGCTCACGAACACGTAACCCTGCTTTGCAAAGAACAGACCCTTTGCTGTATGATCTTTCTTGTCCCCAACAGTCCAAGCTCCACCGTGTACGAAGAAGATCACTGGGTGCTTGCCCTTGCAGGAAGGGCTGTAGATGTCTAAAGCTCTGTACTTATCTTCTACGCCTGCATAGTATATGTTCCTTATGATCTGAAGGCTATGACTTAATTTTCTAATCAAGACAAAGGAAAAAACGGCGCCAGCGAGAAGGATTAGCACTAACAAAACCAAAAGACTTGATTTCAAACCGCTATTTCTCCTAGCAATAATATATAAAACTTTAACTTTTTGCTCTTCTACCTTAGAAGAATATGCAGCACACTATTCTTTTCTTGGTATTATTAGAAAACAAGATTAAAGTGATTTCACAGGTTGCACACCTGTTAATCTATCTCCAGCGTCTCCTATTCCTCCTCCGCCTACTCCCCAGCCCATACCGTGTATATAGCAATGTTCGTTAAGAAGCAGGCTTACAGAGCCTACGTATATCTCTACTTTTGGAATCTCTTCCTTAAGAGTTTTAATCCCGAAAGGAGCAGCTACAAAACCACAAACTATTATTCGACCTAGATCACCGAACCTTCTTTTGTTCTCCTTTAGAAGTCTATATATTGTGAGTATGGTAAAGCCCGTTGCTATCGCTGGATCTATGAATATAATGGGTCTTCCACTTATTTTTGGAATTCTCTCGTATTCTATTTCTACTTTAAGTTCTTCTAGTGATTTTCCTGTTCTTTTTGCTGATATAATTGCATGAGGTGCGCCTTCAAAAACCGTTTCAAATCCCCTAATGGGATACACTGAAGCACCCAAGATATCTATGAGTATTGGGAGCTGATCTTTTGGTATCCTCTCATATACAGCCCTTTCTTTCATTGGAGTAACTACCTCAAACCTTTCTCTTGGAAATGTATCAGCAATGACAAAAGCCATGTACTCAGCTAGCTTTACGCTAGCCCTTCTTCTTTCTTCAATAGAGAGATTCTCCTTTACGACTTTTGCTAGAAGACTCGATATTATCACATGTTCGTTTCCTAGGATCTTTACATCTCTTAATATGTTCTCAATTTCTTCTTTAGAAAAAGGGTTTTCATCAAAACCTTTTTTCATAGAGCCCTTCCGTCCTTGTTCTGAAGCTACTTATTAATAATTCAGGTCTCTTCGTGTGCGTCATCTCTGGTCTTGAGATTTAAGAGTACGCCTTTTCATAAAACGTAATCATGAAGAAGGTTTGAAAATTCGGCTCAATCCTTACTGAGAAACCATAATGGTTTAGCATTTTTCATGAGGGGTTAAGGATGGAAAGAATACAGGCTCTTAGACGAGAGACCTTTTTAGCTTCCACAGGATTCTGGACATGATGCCTAGTACTAGGTATCCTTACACAAAGAAAGTAAACGTAGTTGAGGTTATTCATGGGGTAGAGATCCAGGATCCCTTTCGATGGCTAGAAGACTTAGATAGTACGGAAGTAAGGAAATGGATTGAGGAGCAAAATGCTCTGACAATTTCTCTCCTAAACACACTTCCCTGGAGAAAGGAGATACAGGAGGAGCTAATGGGAATATATCAGTCGAAGGTCATTCTATTACCCATAATCTGCAAGGAGAGATATTTCTTTTTCACCAGAGAGGTTGGACAAAGACATGCCGTTTTGAACATGTCAGAGGGTAAGTTTGACCTGGAGAAAGCGAGAATTATCTTAGATCCAAATACCTTCAGTGAGGACGGTACGGTAGCTTTAGACTGGTATTACCCTTCCCTAGACGGGAGTTACATCGCTTACGGAAAGTCCGAAAAAGGGAGCGAGAGAAGTGTTCTACACATACTCAACGTGGATTCAGGAGAGCATTTGCCCGAGACCATACCAAACACTCAGTGGTCTACAGTTGCTTGGTTAGAGGACTGCTCTGGGTTCTATTACACTTGGAACTCTGACAATGTAAAATATATCCCCAGAGTTCGCTTTCACGAGCTAGGCAGCGATCCCAAGGAAGACCCAATGATATTTGGGGAAGGTCTACCGGAGGGAATATGGCCAGGCATTTATCCCTCATCCGACGGAAGATACCTCTTCTTGGCAGTAGCTGAGGGGTGGATTAGAAATGACCTTTATGTGAAGGATCTGCTGGAGGATGGTGAGTTTATACCAATTGCTGTTGGGAAAGAAGGAAAGTTCTTTGCAGATGCTATTGAAGGCTCGCTAATCATTCAGACAAACTGCAAGGCACCAATGTATCGCATCCTGAAAACAGACTTGGATGATCCTAGGGAGGAGAATTGGAGGGAGATAATACCTGAAGGGAAAGGGGTGATAAAGAGGTTTCAGATAATAGGAAGAAAGTTAGTTATATCTCTGAAGGAGAATACATATTACAGGCTGCTTGTTTATACCTTAGAAGGCGAATTCCTTTACGAGATCAAGCTTCCTTCAATTGGCAGGGTTGATTTCACTGGAAGATGGGACAAAGACGAAATGTTCTACATGTTCTCATCCTTTGTCTATCCTCCTGCATTATTCAGGTATGACTTAAGCGATCGAAAACAGGAGAAGATCTTTCAGCAAGATGTGAAAATTAGTCCATCCGAATACGATACAAAGCTCATTTTCTACAAATCGAAGGATGGGACAAAGGTTCCGATGTATATAATCCACAAAAAGAACCTTAAGCTCAATGGCAACAACCCAACAATTTTGAGCGGATACGGTGGGTTTGCATTGGGTAGAGAACCAGCTTTTCTTAAGAGCTTCATTCCATGGCTATCGAGGGGAGGAGTGTATGCCGTTGCTTGTATAAGAGGGGGAGACGAATTCGGGGAGGAGTGGCACAAGGCAGGAATAAGGGATAAAAAACAAAATGTATTCGATGATTTCATAGCAGCTGCCGAGTGGCTAATCGAAAATAGCTACACAAACCCTAGTAAGCTGGCAATATGGGGAGCCAGCAATGGAGGGCTTTTGGTAGGAGCCGTCCTTACCCAAAGGCCAGATCTGTTTAAAGCTGTGGTATGCAAGGTTCCCTTACTTGACATGCTCCGCTATCACAAGTTCCTGGTTGCTGGCCTTTGGGTCTCAGAATACGGCTCGCCTGAAGACCCGGAGGAGTTTAAGTGGCTTATCAGCTACTCTCCTTACCACCACGTTGTTGAGGGTCGGACCAATCCTGCAGTCTTCTTCAGAGCAGCGAAATCTGATGGAAGAGTTCACCCTATGCATGCCATGAAAATGGCAGCTAAGATGCAAACATATGGAAAAGGAGGGCCATTTCTCCTTTATGTCGAACCAAAAGCAGGACATGGCACGGGCAAACCTTTAGACATGTTCGTTAAAGGAGAAGCTGACTGTCTAGCATTTGTTGTATGGCAGTTGAATCTTCCCTTCCTCAAATGATAGGTATCATGCCGAAAGCATTGGCAAACCAGTGCCAAAGTGCTGGTGTAGCAATTCTCTTAGTCTTATGAAAGAGATAACAATCGATTAACAGTCCAAGAGTGCTGCTAGGAGCATATCTGATGAAATCATCTAAAGAGGTTCTAGGCTCAAAGTAGAAGTTAAATAACAAGCTTATAACTATGAAAAAGATCCAGAAACCCCTTGAACTCCATTTGAAATATCCTTCAATTCTGTTCTGAATTAACCCGTTCCATGCCACGTTTTGAATCATATCCGTGGCATGAAGAATCACGAATGGGAACAATGATCTTGAGGGGATTCCTAAGGATTGTGGTTCGGGTGGAGCATTTATTGCTTTTGAGATTAGGGAATTAAGAGCATCGATCGCTGTAACTCCTATTATAGCTGTAGAAAATGCGTATATTATATCCGATAGTAGCAGGGACCTCCCTCTAAATCCTAAACTGGACCACTCTTCTTTTTTCCACATTAAGACATACACTGTTGGGAGGAAGACATATGTCCAACCTCTCATGGCAAATGGAATCCACTCAGGAACTCCCACCCTTGGAAGGATTATGGCAGCAAGCCCAGTTCCAGGGAACATCAACATCACTAATAAGAAGAGATCCAAGATATCTCTTCTAGAGTATTTCTCTCCGAACCAAGGGGCCTCTAACTCCCTAAAAATTAGATTGAGAAGATAAAGCGAAAAGAGAAGGGTCATTAAGCTCATGAGGGGGTTGTCTGAAGGAAGAAACCTGCATAAGCGCCCTTCTACTAGCCTTAGCCTAGAAATGTAAACTACAAGAAAGCCTATGGAGACTAAAATCAAAACGATCTGGAATTCACTTAACCCCCTTGATCTGCAGGCAGAATTATCGTTCATATCCTCCCCTCTTAGAATTTTTCTAATAACCTCTTACAATAGGTGTCCTAATCGATAACGCCCTATAACCGCTACTTTATCTTAAGAACTGTGTTAAGTCGATAGCAAATGCTTTGCTTAATAAAGCTGTTCATTTTCATCAACGCACATTCTTTCAAAAAGCTCTTTCCATTTCGTTCCTAATTTAAACGAAATTCTAGATTGTAAGAAGCAAGCATAACCTTATGTTTGGAAAGTGGTATGTTATGAATGATGACTCATAGACCAAAATACAGTCTCACACCGCGTAGGGAATACATAGAGTGGAAGATGGAAGTTCCTACCAAGACTGAAGTGCTTGGAGCCTTTTTGGTTTTGTTTCCAGTCTCTCTAATTCTTGCTGGGTCAAAACAAGTCCAGTTTTTGTTCAAAAGCCCATATGATTATTTTTTGTTTTTAGCACTCACCCTCTTAGTAATAGTACTTCACGAGGGCGTTCACATACTAGTGATCAGGGCCTTGGGCTTAGGGTTTAGGGTAGGGTTCGGAGGTTATTACGTCTATCTCACAATAAAGGGCGAGATGGGGAAGTGGAGGTTCTTCCTCATCGCTATTTCTCCCTTATTAATCAGCTTTCTGCCCTTTGTTTTCCCAGGTTGGCCTGTTTTAAGAGTGATTGCTTTTCTGAACTTTTTAGGCTCCGTTGGGGATATCTTGATCCTCATGAAGCTCTTAGGAGTGGGGAGAGCAAGGATTATGGATGAAGGGAGGTTCATGGTAGTTTTATCGGAAAAGCCTCCTAAAACCTCAATTTTAGTAGAAAACTTCTTTAGTTCATTTCCGTTGTTCATGCTCGTATCTCTTCTAATAACTCTCATGGTTTTGATTAGGGTGGGAGGAAGTGCCGAGGCGTATTTAGTTCCAGATCGTACAAACTTCTTTAAAGGACTCAATCAAGCGTATCCAATTTTTAAAGCAACAATGGAAGAATAATATCTCGGTAGGTGAGACCTCTGGCTGATAAGTTCGAAAAGTTGGAAGATTTCATTTTTAGAAAGATGTCAGAAACAAATCTCCCTGGTTTAAGCATAGCTGCCATTAAAGATGGAGACATGATTTACTCTAGGGGCTTTGGCTTCAAGAATCTTTCAAATGGTTTTTCAGCGACTCCAGAAACTCTTTATTGCATAGGTAGCGTTACTAAGTCTTTCACATGTCTAGCAATAATGCAACTTCAGGAGAAAGGGGCCCTAAGCGTCGAGGACCCTATTGAAGAATATGTCCCCTTAAAGATAAGACCTAAGGGAGAACCAATTAAGATATGGCACTTGATGAGCCATACAAGCGGAATTCCGGCTCTAGCATATGCCGAAGCAGTTATCAGGCAAGCTACGAAGGCATCCGAAAAATGGCTCCCTATATCGAGCTATCAAGACATGCTCACGTTCATGGCTGACGCCGACAAGTGGGTCCATTCAAAACCAGGAGAGAGGTGGTTTTACCTAAACGAAGGTTATATCCTGCTTGGTTACATCATAGAAAAGGTATCTGGGGAGGAGTATGCCGATTACGTTAAGAGGCATATACTTGAGCCTTTGGGAATGAAAAGGAGCTATTTCCACAAGGAAGAAGTTGAGAAAGATCCTGATGCAGCGGTACCATACATTGTGGCAAAGAACGGAGAGAGAATACCCAGCACATATCCCTTTGGGGCTATATTGAGCGATGGTGGGCTCATAAGTAGCGTTGTTGACATGGCAAAATACGTAAAGATGTTCATCAACTACGGCGAGAGCGATGGAGAAAGGATAGCAAGCGAGCATTCCATTAAGGAGATGATGAAGCCTAGAATACGCTTACCTCATGAGCCTTTCATAAGCAAAGGCGTCAGATATTACGGATATGGGCTTGGCATAAGGCCAGATTTCTTTGGTTATAATCTAATAGGTCACGGGGGAAGCGTCTTAGTATCGACGGCATACATGGGCTTTGTTCCAGAAAAAGGGATTGGTGTTGTGATACTTGCAAACGGCAGCGGCTATCCCTTGAGCTACATAGGCGAGTATACCTTGGCCCTCTTGCTTGGCAAGGATCCAATGGAACTGCCAGTTGTAAGATATGGGGAAGTGCTAGATGAACTTGCTGGAGTTTACGAAACCTATAAGGGCACGATGAGGGTCACAGTGACTAAAAGAGGGAGTTTATTGCAGATTGAGAGGAAGGACAAGTACACTGAGTTTACAATGCCCCTAATACCTGTTGATATAGAAGGTAAGGTAAAGGTCTTCCATGCTATATCTATGGACATGAAGGTGCCTACAGAGTTCATCAAGGAAGATGAGGATCTCTTCTTGATTTACGAGAGATACAAGCTCAAGAAAGTCGGAAAGATCTAATTGGCTCTTGGCTATCTTACTCCATCCACAACGAAACTCTTATTTTGTTTGAAACTCAGGCTCGTCAGATGAGCGTAGAGCTGACAAGAAAGATGATGGAGAAACTTGGATTCAAAGGGGAGATAATCCTCCATAAATATAGTGGAAGGACGAGTGAGGATGCAGCAAAGGCTTTAGGGGTTCCAATCAGCAGAATTATCAAATCCCTTCTCTTTAGATCCAAAGACGGCAAATTCGTGGGCGCTATCCTTCTAGGCACATCGAAGGTAGATGTCAGAAAACTAGAGAAGCTATCTGGCTTGAAAAAACTTCGTTTAGCCAGAGAGGAGGAAATTCTAGCTTTCACTGGATTTAAAGCCGGAGGAGTCCCTCCCATAGCCTTCAAGGATAAGTGTCAGGTCTTCGTCGATGAGAAAGTATTCTTAATGGACTGGGTAATCGGGGCTGGGGGGACTGAGTACTCAGGACTCAAGTTCAACCCCTCAGAACTCTTGAAAATTGGCTATAAGAAGGAAAACATAGCCAAAAGAGCTAAAGAGCTATACGGAAGAAAGGAGTGACTTCTTCCAGCTATTGCTCGTTCATTAACCAATTAAGAACCAAAGAACCGATATCTTTGTTCTCTTTGACCTCAAAAACGTCCCCATAGACGAATATGGGTACTTTCCTTTCGTGCAACGAACCATGAGACCTAAGGTTGACTTCGAAAAACTCCTTTTCTCCTTGACCGAAAACTACGTCTTTTTCTCCAAGAACCATGATGTCCCCAATCCTATCAGGATGTAAGTTGTAGATTAAGGAAGCTTCCTCCCTGCTCAACACCTCTTCAATGCCTTCAGTTCCAGAGAGGACATCGATCGCATTCTCTATTTCACTTTCAACGTTAACGTAAAGGTATGAGGATCCTCCCATGTTTTGATGGTGTAATATGTATCTGTCCTTTATTATAGGGATGGATCTGGCCTTTATGCCTTCTTTTTCCAACAATTTCTCCAGATCTATGCCTTTTATTTTATTAGACATTCCATGATCGGCTGTAAGGCATACCAAGTATTCTGAAGTTTTCTTTGATTCAACATAGTCCAGTAGTGTTCCCAGCCATTTATCGATCATTCTCATGTTCCTTTTAGCCTCTTGACTCTCTGGAGGAAATTTGTGCATGACATAGTCAGTGGTCATTAGGAAGGAAAGGTCTGGATCAAAGCCCCTCAGAACCTCTAGAAACGACCTGAACAGCCACTCATTCACCTCTATAGAATAGATGTCAGGAGGCGGCCCAATCCTATTAATGACCCATCTTGTGGGCTCTTCAGCAGAGAAGGAGAGACTAGTTCCCTTGCCTAGGAGGATCCTGAGCTTATCCTTTGCGGTAATAAGCGCAGACTTAAATCCTCTTTTTGTTACTTTCTCAAAGATGTTTTCAACTAATATAGAATCCGCAGACTCCATGTAGTAAGCTTTTCCTAGTTTCCTGTCATAGTAGAAGTTTGAAGTTATACCGTGCTCCTTCGGATAGGCTCCAGTTATGATGGAAACGCTGTTGACATTGGTGGTAGTTGGAACGATGGCATCACCGAATCTCTGCTTGAACCTGTGAAAGTTTGGAAGCCTTTCTTCAAGATACTCCGGATCACAGCCGTCTAAGCAGATGACGATAGCCCTTTTCATTACATCATCGGAACCGTTTCAAAATTTTAGATGTAGCGTTCAAATCAATCATTCCAAACTTAACAGGATTGAGAGCAAGAAACGCCGACAACAGCTGTAAAGAGGACTTAACAAGCGAGGAGGTTGAGGTAAGGAAGTAGAAGAAGGAATGATAAAGAAGATTTCATGAATCCTCAAAATGGAGAGCTCTTAAATTACCACTTCTTGTTGGAGAGGAAGGATGAGGATCTTTATATTACAAGATTTCCTTTTCTGGAAGATGATTCGTTAACGTCCCCAAATCAAAAGCAAAGGGGTTAGAAGAGGAAAGTGAGTGGGATGACAAAAGGCAGGCTATTAATTTCATCCGCCATGATATTGCTCCTCCTTACACCCGCCATTTTGAATGTTCTACCCGATCCAGAGCCTCTATTCTTGGTATATGGCACGGAGGAATGTCCAAACTGTAGGAAGATCCTTAAGGAGCTAAGCGAAATATATGGAAATGAGACAATACTCTTCCTTGATCTTAAGGAAAAGAAAAACCTGGATCGTGCTTTACAGATATTAGATTTGGTTTATGACGTTGGGAAGACTCCTGATACCCCTCTAATTGGAGTTTTTTGGAACAACAGTTTGCTTGCTGTGACAGTAGGTTACACACCAGTTAACTTTTGGTTTGAAGTGCTAAACGACACAATCAGGGAGTCGGTTCTCATCGCTTGGGAAGGAAAAGTTATCGGGAACTTAACAAACAAAGAGACGATCTCAGCTCTAGAAAATCTCTTTATGGGTGTCCGGAAGGAAAACGAGACACAATCAACTACTACTGTCGGGGAGACAGAAAAGCCCTTGGGGGAAATCCTCCCCGGAGTTATCCTAGCTGCGACTGCAGATTCAGTAAATCCATGTGTTTTCAGCATCTTTCTAGTCCTGACGATTCTATCGGTTCAGTCGGTGGGTAAAAAGAGGGGAACGTGGGTAGGCCTAGCATTCATACTGACAATATATCTCTCTTACTTCTTACTTGGACTCGGCCTAAGGACAATACTGTCTAGACTTCTTGCAAGCTATTCATGGATCTTAGTTTTAATCGGTGCTGTAGCCATAGCTTTGGGAGGATACGAGGTTTTCTCGGCAATCGCCTCCCCCTTCAAATCAATTCTACCAGGGTCTCTTAAGAGAATTACAGCTGAGAAAGTGGAGGAGATCGGTACTAAAGCTAGTATTGCTGGAGCTTTTGGATTGGGGATCCTTCTGAGCTTTACACTACTCCCGTGCTCTTGGGGTCCATACTTGGTTACTGTAGGGCTTATAGCAGGGCTTCCTTTCGGAAAACAGGTTATGGTTCTTCTCCTATACGATTTTGTCTTTATTTTACCTTTAGCTCTGGTCTTGCTTGCAATTAACTTGTTTGGAGTTAAACTTAGGACCCTGAAATATTGGAGAGGTACTAAGTTCCCATTGATGAAGTTAATCGCAGGAGCCTTGCTTATGTTAGTTGGAGTTTATGCAATACTTCATCACATTGCTTGAAATCGCACTAAGGTCTCATCGGACAAATACCACAATCGGTACAGGTGATGTTACAAGAGGGTGTTAATTCAAACCTCTCTGATTTTCTAACTTCTTCCTCCAAATAGTCTCGCTTAACACCTGTGCTGACAGCTCTAATCCACGGCAATGACCTATTCTTTTCATACACGTAATCAAGGTAGACCCCCTTTTCCATTGCTATTTTCCTGTAATGAGATGCTCGGTATGGGCCTGAAGAAGCAGAAATCAATACATCACCCAGACTTTCATTTCCTAGGCTTATGACTGCTTGAACGAAATTCCTACCGGGGTGGGTTGCCTTTACCCTTATTCCTGAAAGCAATTCGAAGATCTTCACTTTTTCCCTGTAAATTTCAGGTCTTTCAAGAGGGAGCCTTTGGAAGGGAGTATGGGGCTTTGGAATGAACTGACTTACCGAGGCCTCGACCTCAAGACCTATGCTGGATAGATCAGAAGCTAGCTTCGCGGATTCCTTAACGTCTTCTTGCTTCTCAAATGGAAATCCTAGGATAAAATAGGTCTTCAATTTCCTGATGCCAGCATCCTTAAGGTCTTTTGCAACGTCGATTATTTCCCCGTTCTCCATGGGTTTGTTAATTGCAAGTTTAATCCTCCAACTTCCCGTTTCCGGTGCAATAGTAATAGTTCTGACTCTAGCCATCTTTAAAACCTCTATAACATCATCACTGACTTCATCAGCCCTCAAAGATGGAGTTGACAGCCTTAGCCCTTCATCCAAAATCTTCTTCATTATGTCGGCTATCATGGGATGAGACAAAAGGTCGCTTGCTATGAGGTAGATCTTCTCAAATCCTAGATCTGCAGCTATTTCAATTTGCTCCTCAATCTGGCGAAGGGAACGATCTCTTCTTGGTCTCTGCGTCCAGCCAAGCAGGCAAAAGCGGCAGCCTTGGGAACATCCTCTAGATACCTCAAGGAGAAATGAGTTCTTACCTTCTGGAAAATGAGCCATTATCTGCATTTCTGGCAGGTATTCCATGCTAGCCCTCTGAAACTTGACTCTTCTTTTACCCTTTACATATAGCCCATCTAGAGAAGAGATAGCTTCTCTAGATGCTCCCTCTACCACCATCTTTAGAAGTCTTGGGATTATTTCCTCACCATCACCGATTACAACGCCATCGAAAATCCCACAAACAGGTAAAGGATTGTTTAAGGCAGGACCTCCAGCGATTATCTGAAGGCCTCTCTCTTCTTTTCTAGCTGGAACTCCCCAATCATGCAACATCCTCAAAAAAGTATGAATTTGCCCTTCATAATGAATCGAAACAAGCATGAGATCTAAATCTCTTGGTCTTAAGCTCCCATCAACTGACCTTGGAAGGCCTGAGACAAATCTCTCAGCTATAACTCCCTCTACCTCATTAGCAAGGTAATAAACCAATTGATGGCCAAGAGAATTTATGCTGGCCCTATAAGGGCCAGGAAAAACCACTCCCTCTTTAAGATCGTATTCTCTTGGATCTCTATCGTAGAATCCTCCTTCCTCCTTCACTAAGGGCAATTCAATCCTTTTGGAGATTTGAGATATTTAATTCAAACCAAGGTGTAGTTCCATGAGGATCTACTTGCTTAAAAGTGAGTGGCCAGTCATAACCCTTCATTACTGTTACCAAATCTGTTAGGCGTTAAAGATCAAAATAACATCGTTTCAGTTTTTTGAGACCAATCTTGATATGCCTTTTCACCCAATTTACTGACGGAGGTGTAGGTGTGAAAAGCCCATGGTGGATCCTACCCTTTGTTATCATTTTAATATCCTCGCTAATGGGCGTTTTATTGTTTGAAGGTCGATTGATTCAGCGTGGTCCTATCTCCGTTAATGTGCAAGGAAAGCCCGCCCTAATTAGGGCAAAGTCGCTTGAAATTGAAGATTTCTATATATCGCCTGTTCCACCTTTCCTTAACTCATCCAATATTGAAACTAGAGAACTTAGGAAGGACCAATTCCTCTGGATCTTTCTTAATTTTTCAGTTAAATGGACTGATCTACCGCCTCTGGTGCGCCATATTAACGATGGCAGGACCTTTATGAGTGGTAATGAAGTTCATAGGCAAGAATTTCTATCAGGCAGAATCGAGGTACGCTTTGATTACGATACTGCTGGCATATTCAGTATTACAATGATCCTAGAAGACTCCAAAGGAAACAAACTCATTAATCTGGATCCAGACACAGGCTTATGGGCATTTGGGATGGGATGCCCTCCAAGAATTGATCCGTTTAAACCAAACTACGAAAGCTTAGAGAGCACTGGAATCAGTTTTTACGGCTGCCTGTTAGGAGGTTGGATACCTGCGGAATGGGACGAGGGAGTCTACTGCCTAAGGGTGGTTGTAAGGGAGACCATCAGCGGATTGGAGAGAAGTGCTGAATATAGGTTTGTAATTCCTACTGATGGAGGAGCAATTCAACCTTCGCCCATAGACCTTTATCCAAGTCTGATCGTCTTAAGCGAGGATGAAATGCCTCAGGGATGGGAGGAATATTTGGATGCTACCGATAGGCTTGCAATAGATGGGCTCATAGCTGAGAACTACAGAGTATTTAAGAAAACAAAAGGAGCATTAGAGAAAGAGATAATAATTCATACATATCTCTTCTCAACTCCAGAAAAAGCAAGGAAATATCTTGAGGAAATCCTCTACCAATTTGAAGATCAAATCATAGGAAGCCATGTGATTCCTCATGAAGAGGGTGCTCTGCCAAGAATAGGAGAAATACTGAAACTTGATGGAATAGGAGATAAGGCTTACTTGTGCAATTACTCAATGGAGAGAGTACTGAAAGTAAGAGAGGGAGAGAGCCTTCCAGGTCCAGAGGTTGTTTTCTCATTGGACAATGTCGTGATCTGGATTCAAGGAGGCAATCTCAGGAACTCATACCTCCAAGGCTGGTTCGTTTCGGTTGAAGAGCTTATGGAAATTTGTGAGCTCCAAAAAGAAAAAATTTATCGAGTTAGTGGATGTTAATTAAGATATCGATGGTGAAAACCTCTTGATAGGTAAGAAGGAGTTATTATCTGGAGTTATACTGGCTATATCCGTTCTTTTCTTGGCTAATGCATTGACGAAGCCCCAACCACTAAAAATAGTAATAGAGGGGAGTGGATCTATTCTCATCAACTCTCCAAAACTATATTCCTTTAAAGAAGTATTTGCCCTTGTTCTTTTTTCTTTTGCTGCAGGGAGCTCGTTCCTTTATCTCCTTCTTAGGAGAGATTATATTCATTCAAAGCCGAATTATTTACAATCGGTGGTTGATAATTGGCAATTAAAACGTATTAGTAACGCTTTTACTGCATTAAAAGCTCTTGAAGGACCAGAGAAGGAGATATTTCAAATTATTCTTGAGAAAGGAGGAGAATTACTTCAAACAGAAATCTGTAGCATCTCTGGATACTCTAAAACCAAGGTATCAAGAATATTAAAGAAATTAGAGGCGAAGGGATTGATATCAAGGTCACAACACGGGATGACCAAGAAGATATCTTTAGCCTTCTAACCCTCTAAGAAGCTTCTATCCTAAAAGAAAAAGGCCTTTAATCTAACTATTTCTCACAGGAATGAACTAAAGGTCAAAAGCCTTCAGTACTTCTTGTGTTCTTGAAACCCCATTCCCTAGTCTTGCTTCATAACCAAGTTTGATCAATGCTCGTTCTATTGCGGCAACGACCGATATTATGTCGTTAGCATTAACTGGCCCCATATGTCCAACCCTAAAGTACTTAGATTTTATCGGAGGGTATAATCCTCCAGCAACAACCACGTTTCTATCAAGCATTTCTTGTCTAAACTTACCCAACTCTATTTTTTCTGGAAGGTAAACGGCTGTAACAGTAGATGCTGCTATTTTATCATCCTTAGCTATAAGCCTCAGCCCTAGCCCATGGATGCCGCTTCTAAATGCTTTGGATAGAGCTTCATGTCTTCTGAACCTGTTTCCTAACCCTTCTTCAAAAATAAGTTCCAAACTTTTATGGAGCCCTATTATGAGGTTTACGGCGGGTGTGGCGAAATAGGCAGCTTTTAGGTTTTCGTAAGAGTTCATAATTTCGATCCATTTAGTTAGGTCCATATAATATGGAGAATATTTAGATTGAGTCTCAGAAAGCCTGTTTATCGCCTTGGGTGAAAGCCAGAGGACTGCTAAACCTGGCGGTACTCCTAGGGCCTTTTGACTCCCAGTTAAAACCACATCTATTCCCCAATCCTCCATCCTTATCTCTTCACCAGCTACACTGCAAACACCATCTACGATTAGAAGGGCTTCGTGTTGGCTTACTATCTTACCAAGCTCCTTTATATCATGTCTAACCGATGTGCTAGTGTCTACATGCGTAACCGTAACTATGCCGTATTCCTTTTCCTCCAGCTTTTCAGCTATCCTTTTATTGTCAACAACCTCTCCAGGCTCCTTTATCCTAACAACATCTACATTGACCGGGTATCTACTTAACAACTCAGCCATTCGGTCCCCAAACACTCCGTTAGAGATTACCAAAACATTCTCGCCCTTTCTTATGAAGTTTGAAGTGCCCGCCTCCATTGCTAATGTGCCTGAGCCCGCTAGAACGATGGGTTTGTAACCGTCATCTACATACAACAACTCCTTTAACTTGGTCAAAACATCAGAAAATATGCTAACGAAGCTTTTAGACGTGTGACTTAAATGTCCTAGGCTCAGAGATCGTAAGACGGAGGGATCAAATATTGTAGGACCTGGAATTGCCAACAATCTTCTCTCGCTCATGAAGCCACCCTGAAGTGGATTTTCCGAATTTATTTAAAACTTGCAAAGAAGGAAAACTTCGTTTAAAGTAATTCGTTGATTTAAAGATCCTTTCTAACAAGAGGAAAGTCTTTCGTTGGCTCGTCTACTACACGGAATCCCTCAGACAAATAAAAGGAAAGAGGACCTGATGGATTGTCTGAACTACCTCTTCTTGCAAAAGTCACAATGGCCTTAAACCCGCGTTTTCTCAGATCTTCTATTACTGAGTTTAAAAGAAACCTTCCAAACCCTTTACCTCTATGTTCCTTGGCAACTATGTAGAGACATGCTAAAAAGACCTCTTTTTGACTTATTTTGGTTGAACCATAGCTCTTAATGCTCGGGAATGCCTCAAAAGGGCCATAGAAAGCACATCCAATGGGCTTATCTTCCAAATAGAGGATTTTTCCAACAAATCCAAATTTCTGAAATAACTCCTGCAGCCACTTTTTCTTCAAAATCCTTCTATCGATATCTTTAGGCACATTTTCAACGAAGGATGTGTCCTTCCAGTATAAACAACTAATACAAGGAGGAGGTATTTCATCAAAATTTGATGAGCTTATGTCTTTTACCTCCAAAAACATGCTACACAACTCTATGTACTAATACGCAAATTATGCTCTTAAAAAGAATCTTCTTTTGAGAACAACCAACTATAAAAGAAAAAAGTAAAAGCCACATAAGATGATTAGCGATCTCCAACTTTCAAAAATGCTGTTATGTATGGCTTTGTTAGAGCAAGAAATTTCCAAGTTTCTTCTAAATATAGCTGAGGCTCTTGAAGGAGGCAATGAGGCTAATGCAATTCTAATATATGTAGGGCTTGATTCATTGAAACACGAATATATTCTAGAGAAAATCGCGAAAGATTTAGTTGATGGTGTTGAGGTGGATCTAGAGAGTTGTCAAGATCTAGTGGGAACGGAGTCCGTTAAACTGATTAAACTCTTGAGGAAGAAAACCAAAGAGTTGATTGAGAGACCCATATCAACAAAGCATGCAAGAAGGTTAATCGAGGAACAAACAAGAATGGAAGGTCAGATAGGGGAGGAATATCTTAATCTGTGCCAAGCAAAGGTATTCTCCATAGCAACCGCCTCTAAAAAGGCAAAAAGAGTTCTTGAGTTAATCTCAGAAGATGAAGAAAAACACATACAGTTGTTAAACGAGGCATTGGAATATTTGGTCTAACAGACACCTAAAAGCCTAACACCTCTCAATTGAGATATTTTTATCTTCTTACGTCTCTAAAATTTTAGTCTGCTTCTCAAAGCCCTTTAAGGCGTAATAGATTTTATAAAGATTTATTACGCTCGATTTCATGTATTCTTCTGCTGTTTTCTTCAGGTACTTGGTGAAATAAGGCCATTTGAACTCTCCTCTCTCCTTAAGTAGGCTTGAGGATCTCTCCAGCTCTGTCCTTAAAGAAACCAAGTCGTTAGTTTCTCTCCACCCCAAAGTCCTTACAAGTTCCTCGAAAGGAGCTACTTCAACACTAAGAACCTTCTTTGCAAGTTCACTTACCTCAATGAGTCTTCCCTCTCTTTTCAGACCTTCAATTAGTAATGATGCAGATGTAAGCCTGAACTGGGTTAGGGCTTTCATAATAAGCGATAGGTCGTAAACTATAAAGCAAAATCCCCTGTCAACAAGAGAGTTTAATACCTTCCCCATCTCCTCCCAGCCGCTTGTTTCGAAGAACTCCTTAGAAAGGAGGACGTAAAAACTCTCTTCGCCATCAAATATTGCAGAACAGCCTAAAAGTACGTTCTCAGAGATGGGAAGGTTGATAAAATCAAAAGCAGCTGTCTTCAGAGCTCTGGAAGGTCTCGGAACCAAGATCTCTCTGTTCCCTATTTTTACTCTTATTTTCTCCCTTAGCATTAGATATTCTAGCATTCTCTTTGCATATCTCTTTGCTAAATCCCACCTCATTCCAGAGCTAAGTAGTTCAAAGTGGGCTTGATCATCAACTACCTGGAGCAGTATTTCTGAAAGTTCGTCTGGCTCAAATTCCTCAACCTTCTTTGAGACCTCCATCCAGTCAAGCTTCTCTATGAGCCCGGCACTATCTGGCTCATGAAGCAATAGGAGCTTCCTGTCTCCTACATTAACAACCTCATAGTAAATCGTGTCAAATGGTATTCCATAGGCAAGCCTGAGAACTAGGGTAACGAGAGCCATTCCAACTCTGCCCCAGATGATGTCCTCGGCAGGATCCAACTCTATTACAATTCCATAGGTGTAGTCTCTGTAAACGCCTCCTGTAGGTCCCAAAACCGGAAGGGATTTCCTATCCCTAATGAAGTAAGTCCTGTCGCCTGCACTGACAGGTCTGGATCTTCTGGCAGAAATTGTCCAATAAACTCTGTTCGGAATCTTCGTCCTTATTCCAAATCCATCCCTTGGAGGATCAACCACACAAATTACTTCAGAGTGCAGCCTTCCAGTGTAGTAGTCCCTGATCACATTTGGCTCCTCGCCCCAAGAGTGCTTTGTCTTCTCATACTCCTCATATGCAAAGGCAAGGGGATCGTAACTGAACACAGTCCTCATGGATAGCTGCTCTTCAACAACTCCGGTAATGAACCTCCCTTTTCTAAGCAAGTCAACAACTACGGCGTCAGCGGAGTAATCTATGCAACCAGGTTGAAACCTCTCTACGAGATCACAATGTCCTATGTCCTCAAGGTAAACAGCCCTGTCGTCTTCCCTCTTCATCCTTTTCATCCCGTAGGGTGGCCCGAATTCGTAGAAGTTCATGTTTCTCCAAGCTCTCTTCCCTCTATCGGTTAGCCCTTCCTTGGAGATGAGCCCAAGATAGGAGAGGAGGGAAAGTTCGTCTTCAGTCAACTTCTCCCTTAGCTTAGGATTGACGAACTTGAACAGTCCCTCAAATAGCAAGCAGTACTTGTTGTCTGGATTCACCAGGGCTTTTTCTAATGGGAGTTCTATCCATTTTCTAAGCGCACTTAATCCCCTAAGCAGGAGTTCTCTATCCCACCTCCTAACCGGAAGGATTATAGTTTCAGTAAACGGGAGTTCCTTCCTCCTGCCCTTCCTTCCCTCCTTCTGCCTGAACTCCCTAACATCTTCAGGAAGCCCCACGTGGACTATCCTAATCACGTTTCCTATGTCTATTCCCTGAGCCAAAGTCCTGGGAGAGACAATGACTTTCACCCTCCCTTCCCTTGCACCAGCTTCTATACTCGCTCTTGTGACTTTTGAGACTAGATGGTGGTGAGTTGCTATCCTAGCATCCTCTTCCTTAAGCCTAAGAAGCGTCCTTCTGTATAATTCCTCAGCACCCCTTATGCTCCTTGTAAAGACGATTGTAACCCCCTCGTCTCTAGCATAACTAGCAATTATCTCGGAAACGTCTACTTCTGCGCTGGGAGGCTCCAAGCCAGCATAACGAGCAACCTCAATTACCTTGTAGAAATCAAGCTTGAACCTATCAAAATCTTCTAACGCTCTTTTTATGTCCTCTCCAACCTCTTCTGTTATTATTTCATCTCTTCTCTCCCTAAGAGACAACCAAA